>Ga0247779_1000850_pt1 | contig 16256 bp, 20 predicted proteins | sample UWRJL221509R5_FD_179925 | JGI IMG/M metagenome (GOLD analysis project Ga0247779, IMG submission 179925) | Plant litter microbial communities from Arlington Agricultural Research Station in Wisconsin, United States - UWRJ-L221-509R-5 | ecosystem: Environmental > Terrestrial > Plant litter >... | reverse complement strand
CCGCGTCAGAGGTGTCAACTCCAATCAAGGCAACATGGTATGGTTCGCATTTACGAGCGAGCTGGTAAGCGATGGTTGGGACTACACGTTGCAAGCTTCGCGTTTCTCCGAATTGTCGAGAACAGAAGAAATTAGCACCCAGCACCGTTTGCTGCTTTGTCCCGAACCTTTTCGTGATTGTGTATGCGATTGTCGTTTTTCCGGCACCTGCTTGACCGGTCAACCAGAAGACAGGTGGACTGCCCTCGGACGAGTCGTTGGCCCATTCCGTGATATCATTCAAAATGTTAACACGTGTTCCCTCGGTGCAGGTTTCACGCTTCAACGCGCTCTTCCCATCATGGATAAATCGGTGGTCAGCCATACTGGAAGGCTGCAAATCTTCGCGAAGCTTCTTTTCCTGTATAAACAGATAAAGCAAGGGATCCCCAAGGCAGGACCGAACGCTTACTTGTTTGTCGTCGCGTATGGTGTCACGTATTTCATCTACCGTTATTCCTGTAGTACCTGCCATGGCAGTCTATGCAACATTGAGTGTACAAGAATCGCCAAGAATAAACAGATTTATGTACATTGAACCTGACCGTTGCCCCTCCAATCCTTCGTGAGATATCCGTCAACTGAACCTTGTAGTTTTCGTAGTCGACTTGAGTGAAAACACTTGAGTGCATGCGATCATTCAGACCCATCATTCGTTCCAATTGCTTGTCAATCTCTCTTAGAGCAATAATAAGATCGGTTCGCAACAGATAATCTGCAAGATAGCCTACCGTTTGTACTGTTCTACCGTCTGACTGACGATGCTCTGCGGATTGGATCCGGTCTCCATCTTCACCAATACAGTGCTTAAAAGCAGTAATGTCTCTTCAATAATTCTCTGCAGTTCATCCTTGTTATCATTAATATCCTGGGAGGAGATATCCATTGTTAGGGACGAGGCATTGAGTTTATTTGTACCCGATACACTACCTACCTTTCTTACTTCCATGATAAGATTGAGGATATTGAAAGCCATTTTGGCTGGATTTTCGTCGACACATCCTGCTATTTTGGGTAAAATAGACAATGAAAATCTTCCCGATATCTTGAAGTTTTCGGCTAGATTTGAGGGATGAGGACTGTCCGGTGTCGATGTTGATTCATGTGTTTGGCTCGAAGAGCTGGACAAAACTTGATCTGGACCTTGCTTGATGAGATTCTTCAACCATTTCTTCATCGATTTACGTTTCGATGGTCCTGGCGAGGAAGACATCGAAGGACGAACCAAACTCATCATCATATAAATGTTTAGGGTGTAAGTGCTCTGCCTCGTGGTGGGGTTAGGGTTTATATAATAAACTTGCAAAAAAGTTCAGTGTGGGGTATAGCATACTGACAATAACAGGAATGTGAGTAACATATTTAAAACGAGGTGTAAAAACCAGTTACATTTATCGTTAGTTCTCGGGAATTGAAGCGGTCGTGGATACCCAAGAAAGGGAGAAACGGACATCAACGAAATGTAATTCGCTCCCCAGAGCTGGGTATTCGTGGTTGACCAACCAGAGGCCCGTTCTTTGACCTCGAGTGAGCAAGGACGACTTCATTCCGAGTGATTGAGAGCAGGGCTTCTGATGCCACTCATCCGACCGTTTGTTCTGTGATGATTTCGCAAGAGCTGCTCCTAGTAATATTGGAGGTAAAACCAACTGAAGCGAGCGCCATTATGTAGCATGGTCACAAAAAGACACGGAAAAAATCTAACCTGGATAACTATCTGTACCGTAACAGCCATCGTGGAGTTGACTTCAGGCTCAAATCCAGCTTACTTCGATAATCATTTCGATAGAACGGCCTCAAGAGCTGTATCTGCGTCGAGTCATGCGCTCATGCAAAGATGGGTTTTTGCCCCATAGATCTGAATAGCGCACATGATTATTAATATCTCATGAAAAAAACTGCAGTCTTAGACGTACTACTGACAAGGCTGGCACACACCCTTAGACCAAAAACAACACGATTGCTGCGAGATTGTCCCGGAATGCTTCCAGGTAGGACTGCGTTCTAGCAAGAAGGAGAGAAAATATTCTGCGAACCGACCGAATATCCTCAATCCATGTGCTACTAGAGCTTCTTTGCAATGTCGACGGTGTATTTCGGTTCGCAGATCACAGAGAGGTAGGGTTCAAGTCAAACAGGGCATGACATATCTGTTTTCAGTCGCTATTCGTTCCATTCAAGTTCCATATTGCCCTGCACATTGACCATATTGCATTGGAAAGTGACAAAGCAAAAGCGAAAACAAACCGGAACCTTCTGCTTATTCCTAATGTAAGAGCTTTGCATATCCCAAAACCATCTTCTTGACTAATGATTTCTCTCCCTCCTCATTCGGACCCGATGTTGAGGTTCCAGGTACATCCACACGAAAAGACGGAGAAAGAGGCTGGTGGAGGTGGAGTTGTTGGCTTCACCCATTCGTGCCTGCGTATTAAGGAGTATCTTATAGGTCGCTTTTCCGGAGGTGTTGTTGATTATGTACCAGAGAAAGACGGTTTTTATGTCGGTTTTAAGGGGGAATATGTATAAATTTCCGAATGTAAAGAGGACGACAAATAAAAAGCAGAAAAGATCAGTGCGCGAGATGCTTGACGGTTATTGGCATCGGTATTCTTCGGCATCCAAATGGAGCACAGTCAATCTATGTTAGGTGATGCCAATAGCGCGTGCCCCAATATCACGACAACGTCAGACCTTCACTTCAAAGAAAGACCTAATCATTGGCTCCCAATTCATCCACCAACCCGCCCATCGGTCGTTCGCATTACCTGGCATAGGTTGTTCATCATCTCTCCAGTTTCCCTCCATTGCAAGCCCTGTATATGCGAAGCCATAGTCAACATACGTTCTTCCTGATTTATCAAGACTACCGCAGGCCAGCACGCATCAATAACTCAACACCTCTCACCTCGACAATCTCGGTGCATCGAACTTACTCATCCGAACGATAATAGTTCAGACCCCCACTTCATTCCCTTTACCTATGAAATGTTTTTACTCCACGAGAAATTCCGTGCGTTCAAGAAGTTTGCTCGCGAATCCCAGGTCAGTACCGTCAACTCCCTTCATATTGCCAGTAATGAAATACAGTCTAATGACAAACTAACTTACCTAGATCACGACATCGACTCTCGCGTTGTTCGTCCTATAGTATTTCCCCACCCGCAGAGTTCCTGTAGCGCACGATCACACCCCTCACCGTCGATATTTCTCGCGTTGTTTCACCGCCTCTCCATCTCAAGACATCCACATCTTCCTGCAGTGCGCTACCACCCTCCGAACCCTGTAATCCACCTGCCTCTCGTCCAATCGCGTCTCTTCGGTCAGCACCATCCCACTCCATTGCCTATCCTTTCCCTATCTTGCCTCAAGGTGGGATCATACCCATCCAAGGTCGACTCCGATTGTGAATGTGGTGCTTGTGTAAACGCGGAGTTATGGATGCCTTGGATTGAGAATAGACTGCGACATTGATAATTATAAATTGGGAAGAGATCCTTAAGGCATCAAGTTCGAACCTGCTCTTTCTGAGTTCTCAACGCCTTTTCCAGATTGGTCGGTTGTCTAGCACTGACGTGGTGGTTGACGGCTCGACCAACTGGTATTTAATGGTGCATCGCATGTAGCCAGTGGAAGGTACTGCATACTCTCTTCTGTTACACATCAAAACACCTACTGATCGTCATCGTTAGCATCGTTCTCAACCCCGCATACAGCCATTACTGCACCACGCCGAAAATTTTGAAGACGTCTATTTCGAGGAGGATGTTACTTACCAGCACGCACCGGTTACGTTCTATCTCACTGCCAGCATATTGGATATATGCATCCCACCACCGGTCAAACGTCCAAATCTCCACAAATCCATCGCATGTACAGGCGTACGTACTACTTCAATTTCGCACAGTCGTCATAGGTTCGCCCTGGGTCTAACTGTCCTACCCTCTCCTTGTTGCCAACCTGCATATGTTCGACCACATTTCACCATCCCCTTTTCATACAACAACCCCACTCAATCCATTGGCTTTCGCTTCTCTCTGGTTCTCGAGAGGCCAAGATATCATGAAGATAATGATCGTGCATCGGCAGGCACATAGAACACTTCAGCTTCCGTCCGTGACCTGTCGTCCGCACAGCGCAAAGCATGCTTCTGGGACGCCTCAAACGGACAGAGAGACCCGTCCGACTCCTCCCTCGCGAATCCCATATCTCACTCTCGATCTATCGATCTTATCTCCTACAACCTGCTACCCGCTCGGACCTCCACCAAATTCCATCCTAGCATATCCTGCCCACCACTCGTCAAAAACCTCTCTCCTTGTCAACACATCATTTACTCCATTGACGTTTGCATATCGACTCACCAAAAATAGTTTGACTGAGGACTTGAGACGCGCATACATTGCCTGTAATGAAACGAGGACTTGGGAGCGATAGGCGCAGAAGCTCGTTGGAATTCCAATGGGTTGTTTTTTTGCTCCGGTGTCAATCCCAACTGCTCGGTCGTTATAGCACGCCCATAATTCTCGATGTTTTTGACTGCGAGTAGGGAACGATTGTCTTCAGCTATATTCTATATTTCAATGTCGTTTTATCCCCGCTGCACAGCGAGGGCGGCATGGAGAGTGGTGTTAAATCTTGGTTCGCCTCTCTTACACTATCGACCATGCCGCCTATCCTCCAAATCCATCCATATTTGCTCTATCGTCCGGTTCCTACCCTAGTCTTTCCATCCGGTCGTAATGTCATAGTGGGTGATTGTCAGAGTAGCAGTTCCGGGCATGTGCTATCTTGACTCTCTGTGCGCGATCAATTGAGCTTCGTTATGTCTCCACTGTTGAGCTTGGTTTTCGTTCTGCCACGAATTTAAAAGGGTTTTTGACCTTCCCGCGCAGCTCATTGAAAATCGAGGGCTTTCTTCATGCAATGATCGCAGTTTTCAGGCTGACCTAGTGTCAGCATAGGCGAATGTTATGGTTATGGGTTTTAGGTATGTTTGCTCGTTTATCGAATAAATAAACATTTACTAATCTATGTACTTCTCAGTCTTGTACATTCTCTCTGCCATGATGTCCTGTGGTCCGCCTTTTGTAAAAAAACTTTCAACGTTAATCAAGTCGATGGCATTCAAATGAAGCGACGTTCGCATTATTTCAGGCTTCAAATCAAGATTCGGCCAATGGAGTTACGAGTATTATGTTTTTTTGCTCTTAAGTTCTTTGCTCATCGTCATCGTCCGTTATGTATTGCAATTTTACATCACTTGTGAGTAATCTGTAATCGTCTCTACATAGCCCACTGGGGATATCGAGGCTTGATCAGATGTGCGAATGTTCATATATCATGCTACATACCAGATACGGACAACTGTGGCGTCAAAGACGCCGAGAAACCGCAATTTGCTACTGTGTCCTTGGAAGTTGGAGGAGATCCTTTCGAGAGTCAGGTTGTAGTTGTATCTGGGCTTCATGGACTCTGACATGTAACTAAATCAATATCGCATCATGTTTCGCTGTACACATCCAGAGACCTCTGGTCAACTTATTCGGATTTACATTGGAACATATGAAGCCGAGAGCCTTTCAGCCGACGCGTAATTAACTTGACCTTCTAATAAAAAATCACCGATGAAAAAACAACACCTGAAGATAATATATAGGTTATAAACTCACATAACAGTGTGCAATGTACGAGTATACTGATAAGCGCCTGGATGCGCTACTAATAATTTCCAAACTTGTTTCCCCAGGTTGAGAAGGAACACGGATCACGTCTCGTATAGAATAGGTACTACTTGCATACCAGTGTTCTCAAAAATACTGTGAATGGATCGAACGATCCTTAATTTTCTTCATCTCTTCACTGAAGGGCGCACATGTTTGCGGGCTTTATTACTCTTGCTTTTGTATCAACGAACGTGGTTTACCTTTGAATTTCGAAAGAGTAAAATTATCGATTGGAACCAAGGGAAAAACGTATGCCTGATGAAAATAAAGTACGTTGAGTAACCTACTATGCCTCCTAGGTCAGTACCCTCGTACGAAGAATTATAATTCTTCTTGAATGCTGGGCCTAGTACAACTTGGGTAGATGGTCATCATGGTGCCAAAGCCTAGAAGGGTCAAATACTGGCGATGGCTTTTGCACCCATACAAGCGACACAGTCAGCCTGAACCAGACGTTCTGCGATGAAGACTTCCGACTCTACTGATTGAACGACCTGTGTTTCACTACCGACCCAATATATTGATTACGCCAGCTAATGGCACAATATTACCGATAGGGATACATATACAAATCATGCCAGAGTCAAGCAATGTTTGAACTTACGGGATGAACCTTTCGGTTGACCTTGGCCTTGAAGGTTCGTGTTGCTATTGAGAATAAAGACTATGTTAGGAATAAAACTTGATCAAAACTTTTAAAAAGAGAATACAAGAAGAATAAAACCTACCAGCCAATCCCACCGGCATCCCGTGGTTCGTTTCGGTAGCACACATAGTCAGTCTTCTCTAATCTCGCAAGGAGCGAGAAATCCGCGTGTTTGGAAACTTCGATGGAGAATATAGATACTCCATCCACCTGTGCTGGAACTATAGATGGCACGACGTTTTGAATTTGATTTAGCCGTTAGTTTGTCCCGAACGCGCTCGCTACCCACGGAGAGTCGAAGGAAAAGACGTGAAAGGCAGTAGCCACAGTACGGGCTGGGATGTCGGTTCGATGTCGTCCAGTTTTGACGGTACTGGCTATCGTCTCTATTATAATAAGGACTCCTATCAGACGATTAGAAGCGTCGTGTGATTCTGTGCGAATGATGAAACTCGTATCGAATTCGTTGGGCTTTGGTTGAGCTGGGCCCTGCCGAAAATTGAAGTTAACGTCGATTTTCTGGAGGGACAGACAGGAAAAAATTGTTATTGCGAGTTCGAGTGAAAGAGCTACCCATGTGTACCGCGAACGAGTCTCGTTCGTCGTTGGAGCTGAAGGCTATTGAAGTAGTCCAGGGAGAGACGAAACGGACTAATCCAAGTGCTCGCATCCGTCTCATACGAAATGCGAATGCAAACTGCATATGGAAAGAAAAACTGCAATTAAGTACTTGATTCTCATGTTTCTGCGTCTCATTGAATACTTACTATTTGCATCTCAAGTCCATAAACCATGGTCCTTCGCGAGGAAAGCTCTGCAATCGCAAGTAGACTAGTAGTGGATGTCTCGGTCAACCAGGAGTGTATAGCTTCTAGACAAACTTACCCCCGGATCGCAAAGCCTCTGAGTGCGCATATACATTGGCAAAATTGACTAGAGCTTGCGGGTCTAAGAGTTGACAATGAGAGCAAAAGAGCGAGCCAGGAAAGAGCAGTCGTTGGACGCGTGGGAACTTGGTAAAAAGGACCGAAGTATCCGAGATCCAAAATAGAGCACTTACTACTTCTCGAGTTGCCAGGATTCGTTCAAACTTCAAGCTATCCAGGTCCAGGATGGTCGATGAAGCTGAAGCTCCAGGTCAGTACTGTCTCTTCGTATTGTCATCATTGAACTACAGTCTAATGACTAACCAACTTACCTAGATCACAACCAATTCATCTACCCTCAGGCTCATCTTCGTTACAACTTCCGAGCTCGTTACCTCGCGTTGGTCATCCTATTCCCCATCCGCAGAATGGCTCGCAGATGCTGTATAGCACGAATACATCCCTCACTGTCGCTTTACCCACCTGTCATTCCTGAACAAGCATGGTTATCATGGCCATTACTGTTACACACCTATAAATCGAAATAACCCACCTCATCAGCATTTCTCGCGACGTCTGACCGCATCCCAATGTCAAGACGTCAACATCTCCTTCCTACAACGCGTCACCAACCTCCGAGCCCTGTATCCCTTTTGCCTCTGGTCAAACCGCATCTCCTCGGTCAACACTACCCCACTCCATTGCCTATATCCTTCATCGAGGCGGGATCATGCATGTTTAAGTTCAGGCTTGACTTCGATTGCAAATTTTGCCATGTTTGTACTCGAAGTTCAGACACGACATGTCAAAACTCGGTTTTTGCGCCATTTTGCATCAAATATGCTTAATACTATGCAAATCTGGTGATGGTTCAGCGTGTTCACTTTCCGATTTCGACTCCTGTCGAACTAGCAAAGATGGGATATGTTTTTGTGTGGATGATAGAGCTGGTATGAAATGGGTTGGGTCTTGGTTGAGCTAGAGACGTCAGAAATCGAGGTCCACATCGTTTGCGTTTGCTAAATGCGAATCTGCGGTCGGACAAATCCGAATTCGCCAAATTTGTTCCCTGTCCACTGCGATCATCATGAAGGACATACTAGGCAAATCTCGACGCCCAACTCTAGATATACACAGTCCCCAAGTTTGTCATAGAAAAGCGACCTGCTCTGCATAATCGATGCCAGGACATTCCACCAAAACCTCAATGTGAAACGACGATTATTTGTTCCCGTTCATTTCGACCTTGTTACTCATTTCACAACACATTTAGCGCCTGTATTTGCCTGGGCGCTTCAATAATTACATTTGCAAACATATTGCGGTATTCTATATAAAGATTGAAGCAGCCTTGGCTCCGTGTAACTAGATGTCCAATTCAACAGACCAACATCCAAGTTCTTGACCTCTGCGTGCCTCGATGTTTAACGTTTATGTTTTGATATCCCGGTCAAATATGACTGAAATATGCGGGACCCACGCCTACATAACTGTGAATAAGTTCCAGCCTGATTCACTCGTCTTCGATACCGGCCATTCATATGTGACATCGACCGTGAATCACGCTCAGAAGGATATTGATTTAATGGAACACTATTTTAAACCATCACATTCGTTACACGCCTTCCAGCAAGTTTGAGGCGTGTATGCAGCGTGTCACAGACTTCTTATTCCAAACTTCGACCGTCGAGCTCCTGTAAAATTACCCCACATCTCTTACCAGCTACGATGGCGAACGTCGATATCAACATAGACAATGTCATGGGGCAGTCGTACCCTGTTTCAGAAATAGCCATAAAGGAAACAAAATCGAAATTAGGCAAAGTCGAAATTCTCCTGGGCGCCACGAATACGGAGAAAAAACGGAAGGCTAGGAAAAAGGATCGCATATTTCTACTTTCTCTTGATCCTGTGCAGTGGGTACTCCTCGAATATTTAGACGGTTTCCAAATGCTCACTTATTCAATATACTTCGATAGATCAATATCCCACTTCACTGTGTATATGCATCGTGAGGGTGGCCTTTTCGCACGCTGGAATTCGAAACGATCTCCAGAAGACATCATTGAAAAATACATCAGCTTGGCAGAATGTGTTCAACAAGGGGAGATTGACTCGGATGACTCTGCAAAAACAGTTTTGACCAACAAGTATGATTCCACCACAATCAATATCAAGGTACAACGTGAACTTAGTCGCTCCACATTTATCTATTCACTCACACTCCCCACTCTAGTTCGCAACCGATGTACTTCTGCCAACGACCCAAAAATATCCTCGGTATGTTACAACCCTATACGCTTTCCATAATGCTTTATTCATCCTTTTCTTATTATCTACCACCTAGCTTTCGCATTCTTGTCATTGGTAACGTCTGTGTCATCAATTAGCGTAGGTCGCTGCTCTGTACTGACGTACGTATCACAGAGTGGTGTCGGAAAATCATCCCTAATCAATGAAGTTTTCGGACTTTCTGGAACAGAATCAGGGGCAGCGGTAATATTTCATGCTTCAGAAAGGATTTATTCACTGCTCAGCCGGCTGTCTTCGCAGATGGTCTCAGATCTACATGCCGGGGAAGCGGATATAGAGCGAGAGATTACACCTGTTGACAATAGCCGGCTTATTCTCCACGATAGTCGAGGCTTTGAACCTGGAGAGGGAGGAAATCTGGAAACTGTTGTGAAGTTCATCAAGTCTAGGAATGCGGCGGAAAGTCCACAAGATAAGCTGCACGCTATATGGTACGTCAATTACTCGTTCTACAATAGTTTTCTGATGCAACTAACCAATGCCAAATAGGCTCTGCCTTCGCATACCAGTAGCTGGAGGGTCCTTGGCTGAGGCAGGTATCGAGAAGCTTTTAGCTATGAAGGAAAGCGGAGAATTTGGAGATGGTAAATCAAAATTAGCTCCTTTCCGTTGAACAATGATGCTAAACTGTCTGTCGTGACTCGTCGAAATCGGTAGTGCCCTTTATAATGGTTTATACTCAATACGATAAGCTCGTCAATCAGGTCAAATATGAACTTAGATCCCAGAAGGACGAGGCTAAAGTGGATGAGAGGGTAAAAAACCTATTCAACGAGTCCTGTCTCACACCGCTTGGGGGGGAGGCAAGGTTTCCTTATACGCGCGTTTCCAGTAAGAGAGCATACCTAATTTTTGAACGTGCAGTTGTACTAATTCATTATGATCATTGTTATAGCTAAGCCGGACTACAAAGATACTATCGTGAAGCTGGTCAAAGATACCTTGGAAAACATCGATAAAGATTCGTCGACTGAATCGTACAATGCATTAGCCATAGCCCAGCGGGTTATTCCCTGGCTGAAGATACAAACATCGATCGAGTAAGTTCTTCTATCAATTACTGTGCTATGTGTTCGTCTCATTTGAATCGAAGTGTTGGTAGAGCGAGTGCGTAATTGCAATCTGTGATTAATATTCTCATGGAAACTTACACATCTTGATTCTTTAGAATATTGGAAAAGCATGTTCATGGGCACGGTATTCCGTGAGCATAGCCTAGGAGAGTGTTTGAGTGTCCTCCACACCGATGTGATTGCTGTGTGGAATCTGAGAGATGATTATCGTGTAGGCAAACTCTAACTCGCCGTGTTTTTTTGTTGTGAATACTGATATTATATGAAGCATCTAAGAAGTCGACAATTCCAAATATTGCTGTACAACATGGTACAGGATGTCTTCGAAGCACCATCAACAGAATCACCGTCTCAAGGCGAGGCTTTGTAGGTCCTCTTGGCCAATTGATTCAACTTGTTATCTTACTATTGACTTCTTCTAGGGCCTCCAATCTTCGCATGGCTGGTGCGGCTGCCACTTTTGTCTCCGGTATTGCAGGGGGTGCCGCGGCAGCTCCAATCGTAGTACCAATTGTTGTCACTTCAGCGCTTCTGCAATGGGTGCATAAACTATACAGTGACTCGTCAGTGTTTATTTTCACCTCCTCTGAATTCCCATCTTTATTTTTACTTTACCCCAAAGGCACGATGTCCTAAAACGTCTGATGGCATATGTGATCGACTTGATTCTCGTTATGCAAAACGTCTTTTTAATCGTCCAAGCACAAAGCACGCCAACCTCCATTGACATCTGGATGATCAACTTGGCCGTCAGAACGTACAGACTGTCTCCTATCAAGGCCCAGATTCACACTGACATCATGGATTTCGTCGACAAAGGAGGCATCGCTGATCACGGCAGGAGCAACGCAGTTGATAGGATAGCGGCCTTAATCGAGCAGTACCGTAAGGAGTCGGCCGAACTGATGAAGCAAAAGATGACCGAAGATCCAAGCAAGGACGAGGATTTGCATACTTGGGGTGTAAAGTTACCTTAACTCTCATCGTCACCGGTCGACGGTGTTGTTTAGCCAGGCTATCCATGGTTTACCGGGTTTCTTACGTGCTTCGAGTTATGTTCTAGTTACAAGGCAATGGCAAGATATCTTTGAGTCATTTAACTAATGCATTGCGACAAGACAAGTACAATGGTTTTTGAGAAGAATCTTTAATGTAGTAGAACATATGATCACCCATCAAGAATGTCAGTTCTTTGAGCATCAAAACTAGCCTGGTCAGCACCGATAACGTCTTCTCCACAACGTGCTTGCTAAGGGATTGGATATAGTTGAGCGCGGACGTCAGCTGCGGGATGCAAGCTTTTACAAATCAATCATTCGTGACTGGTGTCGAGTTATTGGTACTTACTGGACACTGGATGATACCCATCGAGGTTGGTATCGACGATCGTACTCAATTTCGATGACTCTGTGAGTTCCGCGGCCAACGAGTCAAGTTCGTCTAGGGACGAAACTGAACATTGATGACGACTAGGCGAACGCTTCGTCGTCACACGGGGAGCTTTAAAAGTTTGGACTCTAATCGTGTCGATTTTATGCCATCTACGGAATGGTAGTCAGAACTCCTGCATTAGACACAATGAATTGTAAGAACTTCTATAGTCAAACTTCGATGGAAAGTACACTCGGTTAAGTGGATAGTAATCACTTACCAAGGTGGGCAATGCGCATTCCATAGCGCGAATATTTGTCCGATCACGGGTACCCACCTACTCGTGCTCATCGAAATGTTACTAACAGAGAGGTAAACAATCCCATGTGGTATAGATGATTCGAGCGACTTACCCGGACCCGTCAATATTACCCAGTCATACCACGATTTGAGTCGTTCTGAAAATGCTGTTCCTACCGACTCTCGCGACGGTCGACTCTGGAGTCTAGAGTCAAGTCTCGTCAACAACGGCATTAACCGTTGTTCAAGCCCTCCATCGTTTCCCCTCTGTCGTCGTCAGAGGCATCTGTTCCGCCATGTCTTTTGGTCAGCGGATTTATAGTTGCCCACGACGCTCGAGGATCGTCGCATATTGCCACAAAACCCCCTTCCCCTACTCAGATCATGGGTGCAAATCCTCTAACCGGCCTTTAATACTACGAGCAGCGTCTTGTGTACGACCTTCTCCGACTGAAGATGCCACAACAGGAGTACTCTGCAGTATCGGTGCAGGATACGTCCGATCGTGGGCACAGAGTGGCGACCGAGAGGGGAACGTGCATTCGAGGGGAGTAATACAACTGAAATTAAGTTAGATGTGGTGGTTTTTTAACGCGTTTTTGATTGCGCGGAATGGGCCATTGATATAACATCCTTCCACTTGATCTCGAGGCCGGGATTACTGAAGTATTAAGGTGACCGGCCCCAGGGACAGTGAGTTGTGTCACACAGGGCGTGAACTTGGAAGTGGGATTCCGATATCCCGTTGAGAATGTAGGTGAGCTTGGAGAGGGCAGAGTGAGCCCATACAGTTCCCTGACTTGAAACGACGTGCAGTGGTAGGTGAGGAATATGGATGGCAGTCGTGTGGGGGAGTAAAAGTAGGTGAAAGACAATTACAAATAGGTGAACCTGTAACACCGTCAAGCATCGAAAGGAAGGAGCGAGTAATAAGGGTAGAACGATCGAGAAAAGGGTGTTTTTTAATGGGGCCATCATTTTGATCGAAATAGCTTCCAGAGGTTTGAATGAAATAATTTGGCATTCGGCGGGTGGCCGTTCGCGTGCCTTCATACCGATTGATACTGACGATGAGGTAAATTTTTCGTTTGCGATAAACGGTGATGACGACTTACCCAAATCTGTCAATATCTCTATTTGACCACACTAGCGTGTTTCTCCTGGACCATCCGCCTACACGTTCCTTGTATGAATGTATCTTCCATCCTTGCGCTGACTGACTGGCTATAGGCGATATGAGTCCTGCGTTGACGTTCACCCTTTTCGTCAGTGGCGTCCGCCGCTCCATAGGCATTGTCGAATCTATCACCTCCTGGCATCCACCGCTTTTCATCGTTACAACATTTCTTGCACTATCCCAGCCCATGATATCGCACGACTTCTTATTCCTAATATCGTGAGCTTAGGTTTCGGCGAGCTAGACAGCTCAAAAGGTGGCGTTGGGTCTAGGATACCTTTGGTGATGGGTACAGAGTTCGCGAATATGGGAATGTCAGTGTTGTAGTTTATATCCTATTAGTTCGAAATCACAGTCAGTGTTGAACTTCTCGAAAGGATAGATAACGACCTTACTAACCTAGTGGAACCCAAATACATACATCTTCGATCGTTTTGGGAGCAATGATTCAAGGAAAAAAGAGGCAGACTCAAGGTGCGAGATGGATAGGACGGAGTCGGAAATCAGATAGTGTTGGGCGAGCAAGATGAGCTCATGCTCGGTGGAAGGGGGCGTGCAGTTGGAGATGAAGAGTGAGGATGACAGTTGCATGAGTGACTATTGACCAAAGGTAGATGAGAGCTATCGAAGTAACTGAATACTCCGAAGGTATCCAGTAAAGGTGAGGATCGAGAAAGACAAAGGTCGAGTTGGAATTCTTCCGGGAGGGTCCCGCCGGAGCCTGGGGAAAGATCGTCACGGTCACTGCGATGTTACTCAGTCTTTCCACGACTCCGCAATCTCTCTCACTTCAACACCACCATCGTACACAATGTCTGCTCCCGCACAAGGCACTTCTAACGCAAAATACTACAAGGAAATCCGCGCCAAGTTCGAGCGCTTCCGAATCCTGATCATTGGCCGCCGCAACTCGGGGAAAACGACCATTCTCCAGAGAGTCTGCAACACGACTGATAAGCCATTGATATTCGACAGAGATGGAAAAAAGGTACGAAGTCGCACGCTATACCCTGATTGAATTAAGTATACTAACCTATAGTTTAGATTCAGCCCGATGTTCATACTCTAGCCCCTACAACTGACGTCAGGCTTCACTTATCCTCTTACTTATCTCTTACACATTTAGCTGACAGTCAAATGACAGAGAGGAATCCACGAGATCAATAATGAGATGGTTTTTCCCCACAACCCAGGATTTGTATTCCATGACTCTCGAGGCTTTGAAGGTGGTCAAGAAGACGAGCTCGGCAAAGTGCAGGAGTTCATCAATCAGCGCTCTCAAGAGATAAAACTCAATAACCAGCTCCATGCTATATGGTATTTTGATTTGTGTCGTAGACAAGATCCCGAACCTGTTTAATTTTTTCTGTCAAGGTACTGTATTCCGGTTGACAATCCAAGGCCTATAACACGTGCAGAGATACAGTTCTTTAAAGAATGCGGAACTGGAAAGGGTGAGCTTTTTCATAAAGGTAATTTGTAGTTTTATATTATATACCAAAAACCCCAGTTCCGGTTGTTGTTATTTTCACCAAAATGCATGTTAAAGATGGAGAAGAATGGCAAGAACATGGGAATGATTCACTAACAGCAGAACAGCTGCGAGAATCAGCAATCAAAATAATACAACAAGGCCCTCAAGCTGAGCTTATGAAGTTGCAGTACCCACCGACGGCTGTTGTATATCTAGGCGGTATGCATCTTTTATATCTTGATGAAACTATTCCATAATTGAATATCATGCTTTGCTAGAAATTCAAGCTCAAGATATTAAATGTGACATACTTATGAAAAAGACCTTGGACTCACTTCAGGATGAAAGTTTGCGCCTTTTGCTGGTGTCAACCCAGCAAGTCAATTTGGAAATATGCATGAAATATGCATTTGACAGGTATTTGTTATGGTTTTAAAAAATCAACAAATGAATACTAATACTGATTACAGATATATAAAATGCATAGTATTGGATGATGAATCATGGACAAATGATCAAACAAAAAAAATTATTTTGTGTTTTCCTCAGCATAAGGTAAAAATTAAAATATTAAAAATATTTGATACATTAGAACTAAAATTTTTTAGTTGGTGGGTGATCTTGGTATTTCATAATGTATTTGAATGTTGAGTACACTTTGTTATTTCTACCCAATAGGATGTGGGTGATATTGCTTAATAATTTAAATAAAAGCTAAGTATGCTCTGCTGTTTTTGGGTAATAGTATGTGAGTGATCTGGCTATTCCATGATTTATTTCAATGCTGAGTAAAGTCTGCTGTTTCTATCTAATAGTATGTGAGTGACCTTGGTATTCCATGATTTATTTTAATGCTGAGTAAACTCTGCTGTTTTTGTCTAACAGAAAGTAAGTGATCTTGCTATTCTATGATTTATTTTAATGCTGAGAAAAATCTGCTGTTTTTGTGTAATAGTTTGTGAGTGATCTTGCTATTCCATGATTTATTTCAATGCTGAGTAAACTCTGTTCTGTTTGTCTAATAGGAAGTAAGTGATCTTGCTATTCCAAGATTTATTTCAATGCTGAGTAAAGTCTACTGTTTTTGTGTAATAGTATGTGAGTGACCTTGCTATTCTATGATTTATTTCAATGCTGAGAAAAATCTGTTCTGTTTGTCTAATAGGAAGTAAGTGATCTTGCTATTCCAAGATTTATTTCAATGCTGAGTAAAGTCTACTGTTTTTGTGTAATAGTATGTGAGTGACCTTGCTATTCTATGATTTATTTCA
>Ga0247779_1000849_pt1 | contig 16270 bp, 14 predicted proteins | sample UWRJL221509R5_FD_179925 | JGI IMG/M metagenome (GOLD analysis project Ga0247779, IMG submission 179925) | Plant litter microbial communities from Arlington Agricultural Research Station in Wisconsin, United States - UWRJ-L221-509R-5 | ecosystem: Environmental > Terrestrial > Plant litter >... | reverse complement strand
TGTCATTCTTGGTGGCGACCATCTCGAGCCCTCAGGCTTCAGGCTTCTTCCTGAAGCCTTAAGTGACGCGCTCCTTTTTACACACTCCCGCTCATTGTCTACTTGTTTGGCCAATTCATGGAAATCTTCACTGTTTCCCCGCAAGAAAGGATCCAACTTGAGCTTCATTCGTTAGTCAATCTTTGTTCATAGTGATACACTCGATTATTGATGCCCAAACTTAGTGCTGGCACGCTGGTATGCTCTTCCATCGAGCCTGATGTTTAGCGCTAGCGAAACTTACACTTCCTTTCAGCTTCTGTCAAACCTTTTTAACGCGGCTGGATTCGGTATCTTAACAGTTCAAGTGTGTGCGTACGAATCTACGATTATCCGCCATTATGAGCTCATTATGTGACATTTTACTTCTGGGCAGACTTTTTCTTCCTCGCTTTCCCAGATGAATCGCTCAAGACTAAATCGCTTGTTTATGGAGTCTATCTCCTAGAAATGGCTCAGACTCTAGAAATATCGAGAACCATGTACCACCTCTTTGTTCAATCATTCCTGAAACAGCATGCTTTGGACGAGATTTACGATTTATGGTTCTCGGTACCGATAATCGGAGGAATAGGTACTCAGAAACCATAGTTCTGTCGTGTTGCCTTTCATTGACGTCATGCCTGTGAAGTGGCCTGTATTGTGCAACTATTTTACGTATGGCGAGTACATAAACTTCAGGAAATTCTACAAAATCCAAAGATCAGTGCTATAGTTATCTACGGTGGGACCTTCGTGAGTAGAGTTTATTCAAGCTTGAATATTCCTACCATTACATTCAACACCAGCTCTCTGTCGGACAATTGATTGGAAGCATCGCCCTAGGAGTTCAAATGTCCCAACTGAAGAAGTTCAGTCTGATCAAAACAGTTCAGATACAATCGTCAGCTGGTGTAAGCACATGTTCAGGAAACTTACTGAAGTTGCCTACAATCCTAACCATACATTGTCTAGCTCTGGTTATCCGGAGAATGTGCCTGTGATATAATTATAGCCATTTGTATGACCTACATTGCACGTATTTTTTTCATTCACTCTTCATATTCCCTAACTTGATAAACGCGTACGAAATACAGCTTTGCCGTAAATTTGGCGATGCGATGGACGATACTCGGACTCGCGCACGAAGAATAATAAGCTTGACCATTGGAAATGGTGCATTGACAGGTGCCTCTTATTTCCTCTTTCTCTGGCCAGGAATGTTCTTGAACTTAAGCATTCTGAATCTTTCTAGCCGCTGTCGCCGTCGTCAACATTATCTTGATCATGTACAACGGCCGAAAGCTATACTACCAAACAAGTGCGACGGAGGTATCGAAGTTATATTCAAACACCTTAATGGTTACTTTGAATAGTCGGATGGATCTTCGCTCGGGGGATGATGAAGACGACCAACATATGGCGATGTCAGTACTAAAATTCGAGAGGAACCAAGGTACAACAACGACTACAAGTGAAATGTCGAGAGTTAGTGATATCTTATAACACATTAACATTCCATAAAGATGTAAGTGAACGTTAGAAAATACAGATTGGGACTTACAAATTATATACACTACTCTGGTAGGGCAAGAAAAAAATTACACGATTGTACATTTCCGGGTAGAAAGATTGCGACGATAACAAGAGGGAAAGGGAAACAAGAAGTAATAAAAAAGCGAACAGTCACATTGCAAGAACGTGAATAACTCCATACCCCATCAACACGCTTGATCTTTGCAGATGTCGTCCCATGTACCCAAGTGGAATAGGGTCGGTAACGCCTGCCATACTTTCTCTCTGCCCTCCCTATGCTGCATCTCCGCCAATGCCTGGCATTTGACGCAAATCATCAATGTCTTCCAGTCATTGTACTCTTCCAGAGGATGAGGGTTAATCCTCAAACTTTCGATATCTCCAAGTTTCAAATTCCTAGGCGCCCTGCCTTGACATCCTGTAGTGCACGCGGGAGCTTGCTTAAAATCGACGAGAAAGCTGTGCGTGACAGACTTCTGTAAAGCCCAGAGTCTCTCCTTGCCTGCCAGACACAAAGCTTTGTCTCTCCAGGATAGGACAGAGTTGGAAAGGATCTCGTCGACAGAGATGTGTGCGCATAGGTAAAATGCCCATGGAAGAACCTTTGGAACTGTGGTTTCTCGTGCAAGTGGGATGATGCGCACTATTTCGGAAGGAATATATTGAATTCCTCTAGTGAGGACGTCATCGCAGCCGCGTAGAGTTGAAGGGAATTTATCCTGGATAATGGAGATGCATTTGTTCCTTAAAGCTTGCATGCTGTATTTCGTGCTGATTCTCAGAATACCTGATATAAATGAGATAAGCGTGGATAGGGATGTATCTGACTTGATCTTGTCGAAGTGACTAAAAGAGCTTGAATAATCAATCTTGTAATTCGTCAAAGGAAAAGCACCGCTCACAATGCATCATATATCACGCGTAATACGTCCACAAAGTCGTTAACTGAGTCGGGAAGTTCAACACAGGGACACCCGTCGTATAAATCTGCCTGCTTCGGTTGTGGCATTCCCCACATTCCACTAAAAACCTCTGAATGTCGAGCCAATACTGATTGATGCACGCGAAACGCGGTTCGTTCAACAATGAGGACAACCGAGCCATCCGAGAAGTAAAATTCTGGGTGCCGAGCAATCTCTGTGCTTGATTTAACTTTTGGTGAAGTGGATGAGGACGCATCTGGGAATGTGGGGGACATTCTGGCCAAAGGGGAAGAAAGCACCATACAAGGGTCTTGTCGCAGCCCACGGCAGGGCCACATTCCTTTTTTGGTATGTTAATTTCACGTGACTAATTCTACGAAGTTTCCCCGACATAGAAAGAACTTCATTAAGCACTTCGAAGTTAGAACGGAATTGTAGGTAGAGCTTGGTTGTACATAATTCAGCTGTGTCCGGTATCTTGAATTATTATTACTTTATAAATTTTGTAATAACTAAATATTGCTTACGAACAGACGATCAATTAGTACACCCGTGCAAGTTACCGTTGACAGACCGGAATTTACGATGAAAGCCGCTCGCGCAGATAACTAATGCATTTCCAAGGATGTAGCGGATAAGCAGCGGTGAGTTACTGGGCCTCACTATCATTATAACTCCAAAAAATGTTGCGCCGATATAATAGGACGTCAAGCATTTGGACATCGCTTAGTTGTTCGTTTTAAGGGAAAGACAGACAGCAAGGACGACAGCCCGCTTTGTCTATGTGCCTAATTCACAGAAGAGGACTGGACTCCGCTGCCTTCGGGAACGCCCCCGCAGAAGCTATGAGCGGTCCATAAAATAAAACAAATAAAGCGCCTGGATGCGCGTACTAAGTATTATCAGGGGACTCGCGGTAAAACATGAAGCTACTTACATGCATATTGATACAAGATTGATAGATATAAGAAATCAACCAACAGTGGCTACGTTATATAATGTAGAGTGCTGTTTGATCGATCTTTTATTGGGACTTGAATGTCGTTGAAGATGAACACTGCAGATTGGTTGTTATACATTATGTATGGATAATTCTAAATTTAGTTTGACGGTGCCGGAATCGTTAATGGCAGCCCCTTGGTAGCCGAGAGCCGGAAGATGACAAATAAACGCGTTTACGTAATTCATATTCTGAAGTTGTCGACGACGTCAAACGTCGACGTTTCAACGGCCATAAATCATTTCATTCCAACGCACTATAATACCATGGGCTGGTTTTCAAGCAGCAAGAAGGAAGAAGATAACGCTGCGCCTACTCGACAAGATAGACAAAAATGCTGGGAAACACGAGACGCGTACTTCGCATGCCTTGACCGCGTAGGAGTCGTGAAAGCAGGCGAGGAAGGATCTGCTTGCTCTAAGGAGCAGAAAGAGTATGCGAAAAATTGCGCGCAAAGTTGGGTACGTCGTGGGACTCCCTCTTTAAAAGCGTTTAGACTCAAATACGCATATTAATCGTCTTTACAGATTGAATACTTCAACCAGCGCAGAGTTATTGCAGAGGCACAAAAAGACAGACTGGCCCGGGCCAATCAACAGGCCCAGACGGCTGCCAAAAAGTAAAACTATCAGGGGCAATCTATAGCGGCCTTCCCCAACCCTTCTTGGTAATGTCTAGCGGTATTATTGTCGCTTTGACGTCGAATGTCCTGATAACATCCGTTGAATAGAGATGTATTTATGGGACTGTACAAGATACTTATCCTCATAACCAGAGAAACGGCAAGAATATCAATCACCTCCCTTCGTCCGGGATTTGATCAAGCATTCCACTTTGAAAGTTGGTCCAACTTCGGTCTCGGTCGAGTTCACCATGGATAGGCAATACAGAGAATTTACCGCTGGTCACGGAATATGGGCGACTATCTATCGCTATACTTGCACCGTAGTATGTGGATTTCGTTGTATTCTATTTTTTTCTCCCATCTTTTGCTCTGCTTCTCTTGCAATATTCATTGCTGATCATCATGGAAATCTTCAATCGTCTAAATTGGAATGATTTAATCACCAAAACGAACCCTGGTGTTGATTATTTCTCATGAAAGACAATATCTCATTCAATCATAAAGGCCCTGCTTTATTCTCATTCGTCCAGCGTTGTGGCGATGACCCTGATGCAAACTGCGGTGTCATTATATTTACGACCTCTACCTGTAACGTCTAGGTTAAGATGTCGTATGATCAAGTTAACATGTCTTCATCACAAAAAGGATTGCACGTTCGATGAGAACGTGGCTTTCGGGTTGTTGGCGGATATGTGTATTCCCATCTCCGCGACGGTATATCAGGCACCGTTCACTTCGACATGCCGGTTTGTCTTGGAAAACCGACTTTAAATAATATTGGCTGACGCTTTACCGTAACCAGGTACTGTCTCCAATAGCATGGTGGTGCAGATAGTACTGCGCGTCGCGTCGTGGGTCATGCTATCAATATACATGACTCTCGCTTTCTTGACACCACTTTTTCAATTGGTCCAGGGAAAAAATTGCTCCGCACGGTGTTCAAATACAGCGGAGCATGTCATGCATGATGCAAGTTGTCTTTTCAAATGAGGATAAGGCGGATAAGAGGTGTCATATGCAACGTGCACGCGCCTTTTCCTGCTTGGTTCTCCAAAAGTGGATAATGAGCCATTAATGGATGGTTCATTCCAACTCTGTTATCATCGTGGACTCGAGTTCACGGTACCTCTAGTTGCCAAGTCGTGCCAATTCTTAAATGCTTCTTCCATTCTCTCAAAAAATCGACCACTCAACAAGTGGTGCCATACTTGTTTTCTCTGACAACTTGTATTCTATCTTATGATGGCAATGTCCATATGAGAATAACCGTACCGAATCTTTGATACCACTCCCATGGACTCCTTTCAGTGTGATTGTTTCCGTCAAGGGAGAAATACACTTCGTGCAAAATTTCACACATTACTGAACATTTATCCGTCGTCATTGTAGGCTCAGAGATATCAAAGCAACGAACATTACGCGACACACTGAAAAGACAAAAGGCCGTGAACGCTAAGGTTACCTGTCGCTTCATAAAGACGAATCAAAATCAAAGCTGGAAAAGTTCCGCTTGACAAAAAAAGCTAATGATATTGTTACGGACCGAAAATCCACCCAAGAAGAATTAGAACTGTCACCGACGCCGAACGTCAAGCTACGTCGAGTTATGGGCGGAGCAAAGAAAAACACTTATTCGCTCCCCTAAGTCTCCATGGGCAAACTTGACCATGTATTGAAAGAATTTTCAAGTTGCCTTACTGTCCACTTGGGCTTATCCGGTTGGATTCCGGTGATTACCCTTGATGGTGGATGGTGATGAGTGCACGAAAACTGACAGGAGAACAGATGACTCACATATTTTCGTAAAGTTGCAGGTTCAGCTAACCGAATAAGGAAGCTTCGTCGAACTGAGTAAGTAGTCTCGACTCTCGAAGTACCGTAAAGATTCCTGTGAGCTTAGCGCTTGAATAGCTGAAACGCAGCTCTATAATCAGTGAGTCCGTCTTGAGTGTTCGTATCACACAGGGATAGAGGATTGACGTATGTGTAACATACACTGGTTTTCTTCAAGATCACCGAGCGCTTGATTATCTGTGCGAAGAACGCTCTATTGTCAGAGTCATTGATTGCTTGCTTCTGTGGAAACCAGACCGGCGATCGTCCCTGATGGATCGTAACACGGCCGGGGAAATTTCAGGGTTCATCCCAGCTCATCCCCCTTACAGACATTAATCTTGTCGACGTCACCGCCACCGCCTATACTATTCGGACCATAATTTCAAAACGGTTTTATACTTAAACCGGGTCCCGTGTTTGCAATATCACAGCGTAACTCCCCCTCCTCTTCCCTCCTCTTCCTTGTCGAGCATGCAGACCTCCAATGCCAGTGTCCGAGGTTATTCGGACTTTTTCGCGTCTGGCTTTCGCGCAGTAACGAATCGTTCAACACCTGTTCGTACTTCGTTCGAGGGAATCAACTCCAAGTTGTCGTCTTCCTCTTCATCCTCGTCCTCGTCAAGCGCTCGTCAGTCCACATCAAATGACACACAGCGTCGCTCGCGTCCTTCTTCGATGTTTATTTGGTCTCGCAATGACATTGCGTTGCCCATTGCACGTGAAACGAAAGCCACGACTCCAAGAGGACGTCGATCGTCTTTTATTTCATTTTCGTCGCGATTGTTTGAGCGCATAATGTCCGGAGGAGCCGACGAAAATGCTATGTCGTCGAAGAGGAGCAGCAGGAGTTCCAATGAAAGTTTTTGGGTTTCTACAGGCGGACCTCATACACCGTCCGCTGCTAATGGAAGGTACGATATTTTTCATTCATATCACCATTGTTACAATATTCATCATTTTACTTCTCCTTAGCTCCACCCTCCATAATACTATAGATCCTTTCTCCTCCTCTCCGGATACGAGATCAATGTTTATCGACCTCTCCTCATCGTCAGACAGTTCTCTGTCTAACACCCCCAAACTTGAATCATTCTTGTCCCTTACCGGCTCGTCACCATCTAACCGATCCTCGCTTATCTTCTCACGACGCGAGCGACCAACATCTATTCAGACCATGCCTCTTCCCTCGCGCTCTCGACGGTCATCATGGCAATACCGCGCCCCATCCCAGGAAAAGGAAAAATCTGACTTTTTCCTAATCCTGGAGGAGGAACCCAGCCTAGCTACAGAAGGGCCTGACGACACCATTCATGAAGATCACGAAGAATGGGATGCCCCTGCCAAAATTGATTGGCACCAGTTTCACATCGATCTCTTAACAGACGATGCCTAATTTCCATAATCACCCATAAATGGGCTCGTCGGCTCGTCCTCAACATCATCTATGGCCACCTTCATACTATCTGTACATTAATTTATCGTCTCGCTCGCCCTAGCTCATCTCAGTTTTCCTATTTCTTCCATTTCACATGTATTAATACAAGCTTGTTACGTGAACACATAGAACCACATATGTTGTATATTTTTTCTATTCCATACAAACCTATAATAACGGCCCCTTTTTCGAGTATACCCCGTAGCATTGTAGTAGTGTACAGCCGCGATTGCACTACTAGTGCTGCCGTTTATCAATCATCATGCAAGTAGGAATTATCATTACCCAATCATACAAAAACTTCATAAAGACTCATTAAAAACGGAACATTACAACATGATGCAGTGGAAGAAGAAATTCATCTGTGATGGTGACTTGTACAAAAGATGGAGAGAGAGAGAAAGAAAAAGATAAATAATTGCAAAAGAGATGAATAGGAGGAAGGACGATGTCTCAGCAACACATCGAAATATTCACTGATCATCGAACTCAGAAACACAAATCCAAAGATTGTTTCGATCGTAGCGTAATTGTAACCATCACATAAAAGCCTATGTCTTCTGCCCCTGTCCCTGATATTTCTTGATAAGATCTCGCAGTCGTGCTTGTCCAAAAGCAAGATCCACGGGTTTACTGGGAGACACTGCACCAGCACGAGGAAGATCGGAAGGAAGCTGAGAAGACATAGCCACCGATGGCTTCGCTGTTGTACTTGACAATAACGTGGTGGATAATTTAGGTGGGCGCTGATGTTTCAACCCATCTTCTGATGTTGGCCGAGCAAGAGAAGCAGTCGAAGAAAGAGTCGGAGTCGCGTGCGACGAAGAGACAACCGCCGGATCAGAGGTACCCTTGATAACTGGCTTCAACCCTTTCGTCTGAACTGGCAGGCTTTGCAGTTTGTGGTCGGAAGAACTGGGCGTCGACAAACTGTTACTAGGAGCTACCTTTCGAGTTACTAAAGAGAAAGGAGTGGCCATGGCAGTTGCTGGCCGTTTTTGGACCAAAACTTCTGTCGATTTACTGCTTGCTTTGTTAACATGAAAACCAACCAGGCGACCTGTAGATGGCACTAGGGCTGTAGTTGACGCCGTCTTCTTGTTTGAAGTTGAAGGGAGGCCTTTAGGTTCAAATTTAGTCTCGCGCAAATTGTTGCGGGCATCTGAACGCTTTTGGGATTGGGTAGCCGCTTTCGAAGATGAACCCAAATTCGCGCCAGTGTTCTGCCCAACTGAAACCGATTTGGGAGGCAAAGGTAAGGCAGGGCTTTTTACAGCAGCGGAGAATAACCTTTTCTCGGCGCGAAGGGGTTGAGATTGAGGTACTGACGACGAATTAATTTGGACAGTAGCGGTTTGTACGGGAGCATTGCTGTTTGTATCGATGTCGGTTGCCCCAGCAGCGGAAGACCAAAAATTCGCTACCGACGCTACCTTGCCTCCTCTCCCGCCACGCGCAGATCGTATATCATATTTGACATCAGTATTCGGAGCTTTAGGGGGTGGAAATACAGCCTTAACCTTCCCTGGTGATTGCGTTTTCCTTGAAAGATCTATGGGCCGAGGGGGTGTAGTAGGCGGCGTTGATGTTCTAGAAGCATCAGGTGAGGACTTCCATACATTACGAGCTGCAGCGGAATACGACAAAGGCTTTGACGTGGGATCTAGCAAGGGCTTAGATGATGATGATGAAACCTTTCGATCTTTACCACTGGAAATAGGTCCTGCAGCGGTAGGTGTTGCTCCTCTCAGGAATTGGGGTACAGCTTTGGCTTGGATTACAGGAGTCTTATCGTTGGACCAGATATCTTGTACTAGCCTTGCCTCCTGGACCACCGTCGCGTCTCGAGCAACCAAGGGCCTGGCTTCCGCATCTTGTTTTCTAAGTGTAGAAATTGGAATAAATCCTGATGATCGCGGGTTAGGTGATGCCGCAACGCCATTCTGCGATGCAGTGAATGGAGGGTTAGAATTGGTCGCGATAGGAGGATCATCCATTTGAGAGGACAGTATAGGCTCGCCTTGACGATCGTCGTCACTCGTTTCAAACGGAGATGGTGGACCACGCATGACGCTTGGACTAGGAGGGATAATTTGTTCCTGGGGCGGTACATCTGGATCAATACCACCAAGCCATGCAGCAACTCTTCCCTTTGCAGCCGACTTGGTACTCGATCTATCCTTCTTCTTACCACTGGTCTTTCCCTGTTTATCTTTAGCCCTTTCAGCATCATCGGCTCTTTCTCTGGCCTTCTCCCATTGTGCCCCCAGAATGTTGGTTGGTGTCCCCGCGTGCGTCCTCCCCCGCATATACTGATGAAGGCCTTCTCTTCCGTCGCTCGAACCGCCCCTTGAATTGCCCGCCTTATGTGTCCGTCCGTCAATTTCTCCGTCCGACTCATCACCGCCTAGTCCACCAGCAAGAGTTAAGCTAGAGATAGCGGAATCATGTAAGGGCTCTGGGCTCTTACTACTGCTCGGAATGGGAATCGACTGCGATGAAGATATTCCAACTGGAGTCAAGTTTGTGTCAACAGGCGATACTATGCTTCTAAGATCAGGTTTCTGGTCCCTTGCATCAAGTTTACGTGTTCCAACTTCAGCTAACAATCGTCGTTCGAGCGCGTCAAGCCCGTTTTCGGTTTTGAGCTCATTTCTAGCTGCACGGATTTGACGAGCAGGGAGAATAGCAACTAGCGCTGGGGTTGGCGGTGTCTGATCAGAAGGAAGGGGTGCCGTTTCCTGCAACACTGTGTCAGCACTTGAGAAATAAGCGTCTGCCCTTGCTCGACTAGCAGGAGGTGAAAGCATGTTTTTTCCAGATGGAACTGGGGGTCCGGGTAAAGTTTTATTGATATTTGGCTCAGCTTCAGTTGTTTTTCCCTCTTCAACCTTGTTTAACGCTCCAATACCCTCCGAAGCAATAGGAAGTTCGCCCGCTCCTTTCGGCAAGTCACCAGAAAGGTCTTGACTTTTTCTGCCAACTTCGTCTGCCATTTTTTCGAGTTCTTCCACTCTTTCACTTCTTGAGATAGCACCCAGGACAGGATCGCGAGTAAATGAGTGTTTTGGTGTAAGTTGAGGACGCGGAGAATGTAAGACAGTTTCTCCTGCTACCTCGGTTGGAATGTTGCCCAAGTCCAGCGAGAGAGGTGGTGGTGGGGGTAGTGAACGCTGTTGTTTAGGTTGTACGACAGAAGGAATGCCCAAAGTTGCACCAATGCTTGAAACTTCTTGAGAATCGAAGGCAGCATTCATTGATACAGCAGGTTGGATTGGAAGAGGATACCTGTGACTTTGAGGCGAGACTGATCGGTTCCTTGATAGCATTCGCATGTGTCGAGTGACTCTCGATGCTCGCTCTCCTTTACCAACTTCGGGTTCGAAAGGTACAGACACTGCTGCAGCGGGTATATCTTTACCAACAACGGAGAGGTTCATTTCAGGTAGCGGAAGTAATGGCTGGGAGGTTAAAGATACAGGCAAAGGTAATCCTGGAATCATTGACGGAGCGACTTCAGAAGCTGATGCCACAGCGCCAGCACTTGAAGGGCGAGGTATATACATCCCATTTTCAGGGGGGAGGAGAAGATGCGGTTGGTAGTGCCGATCTAAGAGAGGATATGGCTGTGGTACGTAGTTTTGTAAAGGATGCAAATGTTGAGGTTGTTGAAAGACGTCCTGCTGCACCGGTGAAGGAGATTGGTACGAGTATCCAATAGGTGCATATGTCATGGGTATAGTAGGCGACGCAAAGGCCGGTGGAATCCACACCTGATTTTGAACAGGGTCCAAGTATGGCATCTGCAATGGACTTGCGGGGGATAACGGATGAGCTGGATAATAAGGATTGTAGTCGACAGCCTGATACGGTGCCGTTGAATTTAATGGATCTTGTGCGACAAGGTAAGGCGGTATATAAGAGTTCAATGCATGCTGAACCTGTTGGTTTGGTTCGATGACCGGGATAGCCTTAGGATGAACAACTTCCACCGGTATCTCCAAGATGATATCTTTACTACATAGTTTAACGTGGCGTAAGTAAAAGGAGGAGCGGAAATATGGACGCCGGCTGCACACATACCTGCCCATACCCATGGCCAACTTAATTTCTACTTTGCATTTGATCTCGAAGAGGGACTCGCTATGGCGTGGTCCTAATCCACCTTCTGCTTCTTCGCCGTCTAAAGTGCCGCCTCTAACCCCTCGAGCGTGCTTTGGTACATCAAATACAAGGTTTGCAACACCTTCGGCTCCTGGAGGTATAATGTACTCAGCACCACGAAAGGGAACTGTCGTCAAGGTATCAGAGAGATGAACAGGAGGTATTCTCTGTGTTCCTGTCGCAGAACCAGGAAGATAGAGTGTGCGTATAAGCGTCAAAGTTAGACCAGTATTCTACGATAGCCGTAATAAGTTTAAAGGAAGAATCAAAGCATGGAAGGAGAATGCGTACCTTCTTGTTAGAATGGTTCTTCACTTGCAGCTCTAAGCAGGCACTTTCACCTGCCACAATAACATTGCCGACGATCTTTCCCTGCATCCACAGTTTCCCATTCTCGCCGATGACTATGGCTTCTGGTGGCCTGCTCTCTTCAAAAGGGTAGGCCTCAACGACCTCAACAGGTCTTTTGTCAAGCACAAGACGTTTCTCGCTTTTCCAATATACGCCTACACTCGCACGAAGCTCATATCTCACTTTCGCAACGCCTGTACCAAATGTGATGGTCGAAGGTGATGATGCGGGTATTGGAACTCGAAAGAGGAAAGTAGAGCGTCCTTTGCGCGCCTGGTAGTAATGTTCTGGTAAAATAGGATCGCCAGCCATAGGGTGTGCCTGAACCGCATTGGAAGGAGGTAGGCCAGGCCCTTGAAACAAGCGCCGACTGTGTAAGAAAGTAGACGTTGCTGAGTGATCTCTCGATGATAACTCTAGCGGAAACGTTAGGGGTATCCAATGACATTCTCTGAAAGATCAAGCACCTTGAACAGCAAACAATTCAACCATCATTATGCCAATCCCCAGTCCCTTGTCTGCCCTACATTCCATTTCCAACTTCCCAGAAACATAATCCCCAGCGACGAATATCGTATCGGAAAGTACAGTAGAGATCTTCACTTTTGAGTGGTGTGGTGTAGAGTTCATAGGCTCCGGAAGCGCCTGCGACGACGCCATCTCTATGGATATGGGTACCAGATATTCTATAGTTTAGCTGTGAGTCTCTAAGTGTCTTGTTGTTTGGCTCCTTTAACTGACTGTGTACGATGACCGACCAAGAACAAGAACGAACAATCAACGATTTGAGACAACCTTCAATTTACACCACAAATGCCAGTAAATTGGATGCAAATTGGCTCTCTTTGAATGTGAAGGATTTATATTGGACATTTTCTTCAAGATATACGCCTTTACAAACGCAAGGACTCCATTTTGCGTGGTGGAAGAAGAGGAAGAGACAAAATCCAAAAGAGGAAACACCGTTTGCGACATCACTTCGTGCTGAACATTGACAACATTCAAGCTGTGTCATGGTATTCTTCTCGACACGACAAATAACTCCTAGACAGGATATTTCGGACAAAGTCAAATAGAACAAAAAGCAAAATAATTATTTCAGAAATTATCTAGTGTAAAGTAGATAAGAAACTCGGATCTTCAAATAGGTGCACCGATACCCCTGCAGGGGAACGTTAAAACCTACTTGGGTCCGTTGAAAGGTTCGGAAAAGTTTAACCCTGAGAATACGTTCCCAATAAACGACAATAACTTCTAAGCAAATAAAGAAAGCAAAGGTCTAGAACTGTCGTCGCCCTCACACATTTTTTGACAATGACACATGTATCATTCAAATCCTCGGAAAGGTGCAAGTCGAGAAAGGGGGGAACAAACGGGTTCTTCGATGAGTAATGGTTGGTAGAATATGTTTATATCCCTGGAAAGAGTAAATGGTGGAAGGAGTAAATGAGGCAGGCTCGACACTGAGGGTGGGTTATAAACATCAGTCGAGAAAAGCAAGGTCTCGAAACATAATTGCCCGAGATATTATCGTCATGTTGCTTTGAAGACAACGAGGAACATTTCCTTGTCAGAATGTACGGGGAATGACAGTTCTCCTGACCCATCGCAATTCGATTAGGACGTGAAGATTTCAAATCTAAACCGAGTGTCTGTCGGGAAAGTAGGCACGGTTCGTTGAAAGTGACTTGCTTGTTCTGACGTTTGGGGATGCGACCGACCTCGTTTGTGACCATGTGGAGATGAGCAATCGAGAGATCTGTTTTGTAGACATTATAAACTTTAGAGTCGAGAACTTCACCCACGGCAAGTTTAGTGCAGGAATTCTGTATATTTCCCTCTGATAGAATACCCGGAACCTATTCAGATCATTATACCATGCAGCATCTGTCCTCGTTAAACTTGGAAGGGATAGAACAGGCCTAGATAATAAGACTCTGCTTGAGGCTGTTGACAGACTTATAACGAGCGGTAGAAAGCTGCGGGGAGTGAATATTGTCCCAGAAGTGTATTTCCTTATGCACTTTAATCATAATGTAAATTGGACTTGCTGTTCCAAATCCGCCTTAGGATAAGCATATTGTAAGGGCCAAATAGGTGGCAGAGAATCAAGACATGCAATAGTCAAAATGAGATCCTTGAAAGATCTTCCTAGAGCATTTACTGTATATTTGTCACCTATCCGTAAATAATTATCTATCACTGAAGTGATAGAACACACGCACATGAAGCTCCAAAGCTCGTTAATTGTGATTGAGATTTCATATAACAAACCAGCAACATGAGCATTAAGGTTTCAGCAAGCCTAGCTGACATGAATGTTCGCGACGAGAGCCATGATAAGATCCTGCTTGAATTTATTTTGCGGTGGCAAGTTAAAAGAAATGACAAATAAGGGGAAGCCAATGCACTACATAAATAATAAATACAAACAACCTTCTATTGGCCGTCAGTGTCCAGTCACGTTTACTGCAGGTCTCCGACGTCCGTACTATTTCTCATTCTTAAAGCCTGTTTTCAGTGAGTGGATATTGGCGTTGTCCTTAGCCTGTGGCATCTCAAAAAGTTGATTAATATGCAACCAGTTTTGAATGGCGTCTATCTTGCCTTGCCGCTCTCTAATGCGCGCGTCTTTCAGAGTCGGAGCGATTTCGCGATTCCATGTGTCCCGAACCATCACAACTGGCGCGCAAGCTGAACCATCACCTTCCACCAGCTCGAGCTCTTCTACTACAGAGCACATTAACACTTCATGCGAATCAGAAAATTCTCAAAATTCCTCTTCTGTAGAGTTCATCCAAAACCCTCCACCAACACACTTCAAAATAACTCTCCGTCGTTCGGCCATTTCTCTAGGCGACAAAATTAAGGGCACCCTGAAGGCTCTTGGAATTCACAGAAGATTCCAAACAGTCTACTTCCCGCATTCACCTGAAGTTGCTGGAAAGATCCTGAGAGTGAAGGAGTTGGTGGAAGTGGAAAATGTGCCGACGCATATGGTTATGACGAAACAGCAGCAAAGGCAAACACGGAAGGCGCCCAGAGGGTACAAGGTTGTTGATACCAGAAGGGGGAAGTTTATGAATGTGTAGAAGATAGGATGAATGAGAAGGGGGCTTTGGTCAGGTCTGTATCCTTTACGCGTTCATTGAAAATAGACATTTTACTCACCTCTTTACACAGAACGCTATTCCTCATTAATATGCACGAGTCCTGTCCTTCATTAGAGAATACAAAAGCCCAGCTCCGTCTCTCATTTCGGATGGGACATGCAGGTTATGACTAGTGTTCGTCTCGCCAGCAATTAGTCCGGGAAACCGGATATTGACATATCAATCCGGCCTTTATACTTGACATCATCTTACCGAAACCCTTTGTCCTCAATAACCAATTAATCGATCGTGACGCGCAGATGAAGGAGTTGCTCCTCCTTAAAGAGTTCTATGTGTTTACTTGCCTTCAGGACGATTGATTGATAACAACAGCACAACGTAATCTTCCTCGTGCCTCGCAAGTTATAAATGAAAGGACATTCTGATCTCTTCTACTCTTTGTATCCTCGTAGCGTTTCTCCAAGTACTAAACCGTCGAACTACTTTCTTATCCTAGCCCAAATGAACTCGTACTTCGCGTCTCCCGGAGGTCCGATGAAAGAGAACAAACACCAACCGCCGCAATACCCACATCCAGACCCCAAAGAAACTTTCCACTTGCCTCAGATTTCTACTCCAAAATTATTCAATGATCATGGCCGAAAAACATCAATTACCCTACCCTCTGCTCGGTCTCTCATGTCAGCTGTGGACCGTATCCTAAGCGACAATCCTCCTGTTAGGAGCGAGAGAGTAAACCAAAGATGGCCAGCCCCAAATCGGGTGAGCATTCCTTTCTTTCACCCGGTATACAATACTGACTTTCATACTAGCCAGCAAAGTTAAAAGAAAGAACCGGACCACAACCTCAAAATTTTGTAGATGTGACGTCTTTCTCTGGAGCTGCCCCTGCACCGTACGCAAATAGACGTCCGACCAGAAAAGAAGTTGGAAACCCAAGACCATCAACAACAGGACGTGGACAGGGTACATCTCGAGGTCCTATCCTTCATGTTCGGATTCAGCCAGGAGATCCACCAAATAGGTTACTTCGGAAAGGGACTGGCGATGCTTAGAAAATCAAGACCATATAATTGGTGTGTACAGTGTGGTTGTATTCATATCGAACTTAAGGATCTAATCATACCTACAGCTCTCTATGGAGTCTCTCAATGCAAACCTCCAATATGTTTCCGCATCTTGTCTGATTGGGTTCGACAGAACCTCGGGAAGCAACGTATTGCGACCTCCTTCCTGGACTCTCGGCCCAACAACCGCATATGCCTTTTT
>Ga0247779_1000848_pt1 | contig 16271 bp, 15 predicted proteins | sample UWRJL221509R5_FD_179925 | JGI IMG/M metagenome (GOLD analysis project Ga0247779, IMG submission 179925) | Plant litter microbial communities from Arlington Agricultural Research Station in Wisconsin, United States - UWRJ-L221-509R-5 | ecosystem: Environmental > Terrestrial > Plant litter >... | reverse complement strand
CCGAACCAGTAATCCATAGCGTTTGAGATGGCCGTTCGGAGAGTGGGATCTTTGACAAATTGATCATCACCTGCAAGGCCACCATGCCATGCAGCAGTCATAGTAACTGAGAGACGGTTCATTAAATTGGTGGAGATATTAAAATCAAAGTAGCTTACGAATGCGCTGCCAATGAGTTTGAGCAGGCCAATTGGCACGCCGGGCATCGCATCCTGTGGTATAGTCGACCTCGTTATCCGGCCATTTACCGTCAGGCCCCAGAGTAGATAACCTGCATATCATCATTGATCAATGGAGCAAATCATGTTTTATTCATAGTTTTTTTTACCATGCCGGAATGTCTTTAGGAGATGTGGTAATGGCTCCAATGATTGAGCTCAACCTCCGAGTTTGTAAGGTGTGTATCTCTCTTAATGTAGTTGGGTCAATAGTCTGAGTAGGCTGTGGAGCCGTGGTGGTCGAGGTTATGTTCGCGGTAGTGCTGGCTAGAGCAGATGTCGCGCTAAAAGATGTTAATGTTGCATTTGCGATGCTAGTTAAAGCAGAAGATTGGATTGACGATTTCGCCACACTGCTACTACTAGCCAAGAGTGTGCTTGAAGTTGACAAGACCGCCGATGTGTTGCTAGTAGCTAGACCAGTACTCGAGGTAGAGACAGCCTTCCCATAAACAGGAGCGAGGAAAAGAGTGTGAATATGCAAAAAAGCATTCAGAAAAAGAAGGAGACGAGTCCATAGCGCGGTCAAAGCCATTGCAAACAATTCTGGGGCGGGGAAAGAAAAGCTCGAGGCATCAGGGGCAGAAATGAGATACATTTATACATTTTATTGGACCTCCGGCCAGCGAGGTGAGTAGGGTCACATAACAGAGAAGCAGAAGCCTGATCATCATATCACCCTAATGTTGAGCTAATTTTGACATCGGATCGCCTTTTTAGGCCTCATACACGCGTGCTACAGCGCGGCCCGCATCTGCGCTGTGGTGGTTGTCTTCAACGTCCACGTCGCGTGTGTCTACCAGAGTCCTTAGAATAAACCAACGGCAGCCAGCTATATCGCTTAGACTCCATTAACAATGGATCAGGTGAGCCTACTTTACCGCATTTCTTCCATACATAAACGTCATTTTACAAGCAATGTTCTCTCCTAGGATTCATTTCGTAAACTGCTGCAGACACCACGGCCTGGAGGTTCTTCCACGCTTGGGTCTGCTTCAGGCTCACGTGGAATTGCAGTTCCATCTAAAAAGTGCGCGTTTTGTCACCCTTGAGATCACGAACATCCGCTGACCTAGGTGCAAAAGAAAGACTGTAGATGCTTCCCAGCCCGCCTTCAAGCCCAGAAATGTTAAGAAAACACAGGAATCCAAGTATCGCGACCGAGCGACCGAGCGTAGGGCTGGAGGAGGAAACGACTATGTTCATGTAAATGGTCCTCTCAACGACACTGCGCTACCTTGTTAACATTCAAGTAGATTGAAGCCGTACTGGAAGACTTTGAGAAGAAGCACGCGGATGAAGACCGAGAAAAGGTGATGTTCACAGCTTTTCTGTACGTCCTCGAATTATTCATAACCATATCCAGGTCGAGGCGCAACGCAAATATCTCGGAGGAGACAGTGAACACTCTGTTCTCGTAAAGGGCCTGGACTTTGCATTGCTCGAACAAAACAAAGCAAGGTCAACACTAACCAACGAGGACCTCGATGCACTTGACCAAGCCTACCTCGAATCATCTTCAACACACAAGGAGTCAACCGTACCTCGCAAACGGACACGCGCCGAACTATTGCAAGAGCTCAAGGATCAAAGAGCGGGAAAACCAACAAATTCCGCTCAACTAAGCGTGGAAGAAGAAGCGAAGGCGCTTGAAGAGGCAAAACAAAAAGGAAAATTCAAACCTATTGGATTCAAGCCTATAGGACAGCCTGAAGGCAAGAAGAAGAAATTAAAATCTGATTCGACTGATCCAGAGAAGAAGAAGAAGAGAAAGCTTGATGGGGAGACTCTCAGTGGTGACAAAGCGATATCAACGACGAATCATGCTGATTCGATGCCTCCACCACCGACGATACCTACCTCAAAACAAGAGACCCAAACAAAAACGGTAGAACAAGAGCCCGTGGACGGGGAATTCGACATATTCGCTGATGCTGGAGAATATAAAGGTATAGATGTAGACGATGATGACGATGACGACGAAAATCTTGTTTCCAGATCAAAGCCTCCTACGGAGGATGATGAAAAGGAACACGAGGAAGATTCATCTTCTGCTATACCAAGAAGATGGATAGAAACCGATGAACACGACCAATCTGCAAGCACCAAACCAAGTATACCACTTCCATTGGTTCTAAATTCTTCAAAAAGCGCTGCTGCGACCTCGTCATCTTCCAGAAGGTCACCGCCACAACACCACCCTCATCGAGAAGCAATCATTAGCGACGATGAAGAAATGGAGGATGACGACAAACCTGTCCGGTTGGTGCCTCTCGCCAGTTCCGCTCTCCCGTCAATCAAAGATTTCCTAGCCATGGACAAGGCTGCAGGGTCATATGACAAGAAAAAGAAGCGCAAAGACAAGAAGAAGAATGGTGGCGGTGACGATGCAGATGGTGATGATGACGACGATGCAAGTAAGAAGAAAACAATGGAAGCCAAAGTTGACCGGGATTATAAACGGTATGCACTGTCAGCCTTTCTCTTTCTTCCTACTGATCATCATCTCTTGCAGACTAAAAACATATACGGATAAAAAGGCTGCATCAGGCAGCAAATAACTTCGGTAATTTATATAAAGAAAACCTTGATATAAACATGCTCCAAAAAAATTGTACTACTACATAAGAAAAAGAGGGTAACTGCGACTGCGACTATCAGGAAGTTGAAGATGGATGACCGTTCATAATCTTATTCACGGTGTTCGTCCGTAGAATGGTGTCTGCGAAAAGACCCTTCACTAAGTTCACCAATTCTTCTACCTGAAAGTCGACAAGCGCGCCTTGGTCGAACAAATAGGTGATGTCTGCCAGCGAAGCCTCCTATTTTTTGTCATGTGTTAGAAATCAGCCACAATCTGAAGTCTAGGAAGAGAACGAACCAAAAGCTCAGAAAGGTAAGAAAATTTAAACCAACTGGGGACGTATGCACCCACGAACGACGCCTAGGAGCGTTTTAAAATCAATTACGACAAGACTTAAGCAAAAAAAACGCTCTCACCTCTGAAGGATCTTCGCTGAACAAACCTTCCATAGAATTCAAGATTCGGCAAAGCTCACTCAGCCTATGTGATTCAACTTCAGGTATATCTGGCAATGCCAGAATATCGTGCAGCACTCTGGATAATATGGAGTCCGCTATAGCACCGATTGTAGAATAATATTTGCTCTTCGTAAGGATTCCCTTCAGCTTCTGGGCCAGCCGTTTGATCTGTTTGAGAGAGTCATTAACGGCTGCCTCACACTCATCGTAACGGTCTTGATCGGCGGTGTACAGGAATCCCTGAGCACCATCCACTAACAATTTATCTATCCTGGATTGCTCCCGTTCCTGTGAAATCTATTTAGATAATTGGTATGTAAAAAATAGGTGTTCTCACAATCGTTTCCTCGTACCAGCTATCCCCTATGATCTGCAGCCGTTGCCTACACTCTGTTAAACGCTCTTTCAATATGTGTTGCCCGTACAGGGTATCTTCGATCCTTTGGATAGCACCTGTCATATATAGACAACTATTCGAGAAAAGCATAGCACTGTCTGCAGAATTAAGTTCCTGGGAGAATTTGACTGGGTATAGTGCTTCATAGAGCTCCACTATAGATGAAGCAGAATGAGCGAGAACGCTGCCAGGCGCCGTCAGTGACTCATTCGACGATGGAAATAGGTTTGATGCATAGAAGAGCTTGCTCTCATCGATGACTTTTTCAATCATCTTTAAGACGCGTTTGGTACGCTTGGGGACTTTATAAAGCTCTTTTGGAACTATAGTGGTCACCACATCTGCAGGTCGTTTAGTTCCGTTAATTCGTTTCGTAGAAGCGGGGGTCATGGCTTTCAGTTCAGGTTTCGGAGACGGAGGTGTGAATGTGATAGTGTTTGGGGGCGTCTCAGCAGGTGACGGGGATGACAAGGGGCTTGGCGAGTGGCCATTGGATTGCTTTTTGCTTTTGTTTGCCAATTTTTCCAAACGCGTAGCCGCTTTGGGAGGTGCAGATGACGGGGATGGTTCTGGAGACTCAGGATCCTTGTCAACAGGGTCTGACCAAGGATCGTCCCATGCATTGTCTTCTGACACTTCTTCTATAGGAACCTCTTCCTCTTCGTTCCAACCCCATGCATCTGCAGGATCTGGGTCAGCGTCTTTTATTTCTTCTTCAGATATGTTAGGTCTGGTAGGTGTGTCCGGACCAATATCATTGTTCTCCTCTTGTTCAAGGGGGTCAGCTAAATCGTCATCGAAACCCCATCCATCAGCGGAATCATCACTTGAATTGGTTGCAATTGGTTCGTTGAAGCCCCACCCATCAACGGAATCCTCAACCGGATTTGCTGTGACCGGTTCGTCAAAGCCCCAAGCATCATCTTTGAAATCCTCATCGTTGGCTTGAACAGGAACGACACTTGGTAGCGATGTCTCTGGCCCTCCTTCACTGATGGCTTCAAAAGTGTCCTTGGGGTCTACAGGGTTCAGGATCTCTTGGCGAGCGTTGTCCAGAATTTCGACCCTTCTTCGCCGCTCGTAATGACCAGATATGCCATCAGCCCATGCTTTGATAGAACCATCACTGTGACCAACATCCAAAAGTCTGTTGATATCCTGTTCTTCGAAAGATACGGCACGCTTGAGAAGGTTGAGATATGAAGGGAGAAGTCCGAAGGAAGATGGGAGTGATGGCATGAGCAAATTATTAAGGACACTTGTCGTGATGGGTTTGTTTAGTGAACGCATGAACTGAGCACTGTTATTGGGGGGAAGCTGCGCAAAGAGGTGTGAAGTAAGGAAACCTAAAATAGTTGATAAGTTGTCAAGACGTGAGCTCAGGTCTTCACTGTTTGGTGGTGCAGGTGTTAACGAAAGCTTTACTTCTCCAGAAATAGAATTCTGCATAGCTATCAAGAAAGGCTGCTTTAGGGTATGATCAACGAAATGCGTTAAGATATCTCTTCTTAGGGTTTCCAAGTGGTTTGCCAACGAAGTCGGAGAAAGGGAATGAAGGATGGAGGGAAGTTCAAGTGTCGTTTCTGACTGTCTGACTGAGGATACGTCAGCTACGAGATATTGAGCCCTATTGTTGAAGAAGTCATACCTTGGGTGTATGGATATATGGTTATGTCAGAGGGTGAGATAATGACACTTCTTGAATATGCATCACTCAGTTGATCCTGGATTCTGGCTTGTGCAGCATTCAACTTTTGCTGCAACGACAAGTAATTTGTATGAAGAACATTTTGTTTAGGGTTTGGAGACTCACCTTCAAATCCTTGGCCACAAGTGTTTGGCTAATGAACTCTGGCATATCATCAACCAGCTTCTTAACTTCTTCGCCTTTCTGAACGGCTTCAGGTAGTTGACCAGATTGTCCCAAAGACACGAGCGAGGAATAAGCAGTTTTACATATCAAGATGTAAGATGAAGCGCTGTGTACTGCTTCGGCGTCGCTGGTGTCCTGTGCCAAAGTGGAATGCTTCTTCAAAGCGGCAACTAAAGTTGGGACAATCCCTTTCTAGACACGATGAGTTCTAACAACAATTAGTCGAAAAACTAGGTAGTACCTCTGGATGTGAAAGGGCATTCTCAAGCTCCTCTGCTCTGACTTTGAGCAACTCGTATCGTGTTTGCACAGATTTAGAAGTCTCCAACTGGTGTTCGAACAAAGGAAGGTCAGACTGTATGCGATCGTGGATACGTTGCTACAAAAACAATAATTAGAATGCAAAGGTGGGATTTTTACCCAGCTTATCCCACCTTCGTGGAAAGTATAGACTCGTCCAGTTCACCTAACCATGATGCAGCTAGTGATGAATTAAGAGTGTCCTTGGTGGCGGCATCTATTTTGTAAAGGATCTTGGAGGAGACATTCACAGGAATTGCTCGCTTGGGCAAGTGTTCTGGTACAGGAAATGCCATAAAGTGCGGTCAACGTAAGTAGACCTGGGCAAACAACCCAGGAGAAAGAAATAAGGTACAAAGAGGTACAAGTTTGTGAGAGAGTCTGCGTTGGACGATCGTCATGAAACCACGTGGACGCGAGTTATGAGCGGTTATGACGAAGCCCCTAATTAGGACTATTTTATTCTTCCTTCAGTTTCCTTCCTCCACGATGCTCGGTCGTATTTTCTTACTTTTGGCAACATTGGCCACTTTTCATGGTGAATAGAATGCTTCTCTCCTGTCCATAATGTTGATAAATCTTTTCAGCGGCTTTTTCCACATATGAACGTGGGTTATAACGCGATGACACGTCGAGACGACGCTTCTGCAAATATTATGCTTACGCCTAGGGATTATAGACCTTTCTCATCTAAAAGCACTTGAGCGCCCCGAAGGATCTTTGCCACAGGATGTATGTTTAACATTATTCTTCCTTTTACATGATTCTTGATTTTTCAATCTTATAAACAGATCGTCCTGGAGATTTTCATTGCCCTCTTCCTCGGAATTATTGGGGCTTGCTTGAACACGCCACCGTTCAAAGAGATATCTTGGTCAAATGAAATGCGCAAACAGTCAGACACTTCTTTGACTTTATCTCGCACCAAATCTGACAACTTTTACTGCAGTAAAATTGACGAAATGGATTCGAGGCTTGGATTCGCGAGTTATGCCAATAGGGGGAAATTATTGTTCGCCCGATCAGTTGCAAGGCCGAACAAAACTCAGTAATACGGTTTGCAATACAATGGCTATACAAGAGCTTACTACTTTCCAACATCACTTGAGAGCAAACGGCTGTGTCAATGGCGTCAACTATACTAGCGCATATTTGAACGGATTCGTGCAGGCTGTCAAAATTTAGTCATGGTCATGGACAGCTTTTATAAAGGACTCGGGCTCGATTTGTGCTTTCCGCCAAGTTGCGGATATCCAGTTCCGACCTACTTCTTCTGCTTGATGTTTCCCGGGATCGGACGGAAGCTTCTTTGCGGTGGAAAGGTCTGACCCAAATTTGTCCTTCAACTCGAGAATGATACATGGTATCGGAGCAAGAAAATCACTGCAACCGTCTCTTGTTGAATGACTTCCACTCATTCATGCGACGCTTCAGTACTAGTGATTATGTAGCGCCCAGTGATGATCTCGAAAATGACTTTTTTTGTCCAGACGAATGAATGCGAAGTATGTATCATAGTCGGCTCATTTGAATCTGTACTACATTTAGACTCGGATAACGGAACAGCATATGACGCGTACATATACACAAACGTACACATAAATGTGCTAAATAAGTGCGAATCTGGCCGGGCTCATCACTCGGATTCCTGCGCGGGTACTCGAACCTTCAAGTTACAACGTGTCCTGGTTTCCTTTCTCTTAACTCCCATAACGAAAGTGGTATATTGCCTGGGCGGCTACGACTCCGATGAAGAACACGACTCGTATAGGAATTGTTCTCGTGGTTAGCATATTATTCTTTGCAGCTGAGATAGTGGGTTCGTTTGCAAGATAATGACGCTTTGTGCATGATGAGTGCTAACCTTACCTATCTTTATCACAGTTGGCTTTAAAACGAAGAGTCTTGCGCTGATAGCAGATGCAGTGGGTGTATCGATACATATATATTATGTTACCTATCTGACCTAGACTTGTCGCATGTAGTTCCATTATCTGAACGTGAGTTGACAGGTTCTTTGGGTAAAAATACACATTCTGCCTACGTCATGCTCAATCCCCTCTGCAGGACATCGTGGCATAGTAAGCGTATCATGACGAAGATTTTGGCGTGTGATCGCTGAATTATTTCCTTTCTTAACGCAGTGCAATTGCATTTGCTGCAGCGTACGTGAGTACACCCTTAATATTTTAACTGTGGTTACGAGTCCATTCATTGCCATGGTATTCCAGCTACAGGAACGGGGGCAACATGTAAGAAGTCTATGCATCCCTCGTGTCGATCTACGAGGCTCATGTTTTGATAGACACACAGCTTCACATATGCCTTTCATCGCGCTGAGCTAGTGGGTATGTGGCGTTTCATGTGTTTGTTTATTTAAACACGTTTTTCATTGAATTTGCGAATTGATCTAGGTGCTTTCTTCAACGGCGTGTTTTTATTGGCCCTGGCCCTTTCAATACTTCTACAAGCCATTGAGCGCTTCATCCATGTGGAAGTCGTCAATTCACCCAAGCTAGTGCTCATAATTGGCTGCATCGGATTGGCTTTGAATATTTTCAGTGCTATCATCGTTCATGGTACAGCTTCCCAACTACAAGAGCTTATGAATTACTCAATTTACCCTAATTTTGGTACCCATAGATCATCACGGTCATGGTCATGGCCACTCTCATGGCCACGTATTTGCCGCCGAACCAACGGAGCTGACAAAGGTCCCCTCTCAAAGAGATGTAGTTGTAAGTGTTTTCATAATAGTTCTCATTAATATCCGTCTTTCTGACTTAAAGAAACCACAGCATGCGAAACATAACCATAGAATTAATCCACCAGCTAATAAGCCGCAGCATAATATGGGCCTTGTCGGAGTGCTTACCCACCTCCTCGGTGACGCAATTAATAGTATGATATGTTCACTAATCCTTCCGAATCCTAATTTTTATGTCAAATCCACCCAGACATCGGTGTCATTATTGCAGCGGTGATATTCATGAAGCTCAGTTCCCCAAATCGGTTTTATGCCGATCCAGCTGTTTCTCTCGCGATAAGTCTCATAATTTTTGGAAGTGCAGTTCCTTTAAGTATAGAATTTTCCTCCAGAAAATGTATACCCGGGCTAAGTCTCACATTACATTTCATAGCGCTGAAGTCCGGCAGAATTCTACTGGAAGCATCTCCAATTCACCTGGACCTATCGAAGGTGAAAGAAGACCTACTTTCGGTATGTCTTTCCGCACGGCTGGTATATGTATGGTGTATGGGCTGATAGACGATTGCAGCTTCCCGGTGTCATGTCTATACACGATCTCCATGTTTGGCACTTATCGCAGTCGTGAGTCTTCTCCCCGAAATTCTGCAAAATGGAACATGACAATGCTATAAATTCTTGAACCCTGATTTTTACTCGTTGAATAGAATGATTCTGGCATCTCTTCACGTTTGTGTCCCCGCTGGGACTTCTTTGGAACAATGGGAAGATACGGAACGGTATCTTCAACATTGCTTCGAAGAATTTGGGATAAATCATGTCACCATATCACCAGAGATTCATAGAGATTTTGACTCCACGAGGTCATCGACAGAAGAACTCAAAGGCGGCTGTAGATTGCCCACGGATGACGACTTCGGTTGCGCAGTGAGCGATTTCAAAAAACGGAAATTCGCTTCTGCATGAACTACGGGACACTGAGAGTATATTTATTGAAGATTGCAGAACTTGCGGCGAATACGCCTTTGCTATTATTTCTTAAATGCCGTATTCTGCACCGAATCTAGATGATATGACCTCCCCTTCTTTGCGTATGCTGTATTAACCATACTAAACATGTTTGACCAATAACATACCCCAGAAGGCACATGCTTTTTATCAAATAGCTGAGTACATAAAATTCCTGTACTTGCTAGCACACCCCGGTCGCAATATCATGAACTCTATCCCGTTGTTCACTGCACTTGAATTGACATAAACACCCGGTATTGTCGTATGTGTTGGAAGAAACTGAACCAGAGTTAAGCGGGCCTGTTGTTGAGTTTTGTGGAAATTAAATAATTGACAAGCCATCGCTCCATGGTGACACCAAATCCAAATACATCGGTAATAGAGACCTTTTGAGATTTCCAAGTAAAAAGAAGGATCGCACCTGAATCCGTTGCTAAGTTTTCTCAACAGAAAGGAAGAATTTCTTTCACTCCGCCGTCGAAGAATTAGTTCACAACCGGATCACAAAAGATATACTCTCAAACGATAGTAAGTGGTCAGAAGATGCCCTTTAGAATGATCCATGCAGGTGTATTTGCGGTCATCGTGGGCCACACAGGGCTGCATTCTGTTGCATCATGCGTACCTTGGCGCTCTGAAGCAACACGGAGTTCGATAGGTATCGTGATAATCTTGAAGTACATAGTTGCGCTTACGTTTACGTGCTCGATTCTTCTGCGTGATTCTCCTGCATGCTAAAACGATATCAGCGGTCGAAGATCGCTTTTTGTTCCCTAAATTAGAAAATGTGCACTTCGGCAGATTAGGTGAAGAGGCACAGTTTCCCTTAAAATCCAAACACTGAAACTCCAGAGCGGGGAAAACTGAATTAGAACAAGCAGATTTCTGAGACGGTAGAAAGCATGGTCACACACATAATAAGCATCGCGTTGAGTCCGGAATGGTCATGAAAATAAGAAGGATGACATACCATAACACCATTCTCTGGAAATACAAAAAAGACTTTCTGTGAGGCATGTGAATAAGTGTATATAGACGCGTATGCGCAGCCCACGCGAAGTATGTTCAGGAAGAGTAATGTCCGAAAGTTCAGGCTTGTTCCGAGAGTGATTTACGGGAGGAATACCCCAATCGAGGGATGTACAGCTTGCTTCTATCTGTCACTGGTTGTTGAAATTAAATTCTCGGCAAGAATGTGGGGTATTTGGCGCGAGTAACTGCGCAATCTAGCCAGAAAGAGGACTCGTTTTCAGGACAACCAGGGCTTATGCATATGTATGATGGGCTGTTTGGGTGAGGAATGAAGATAACTTGTGATAGGTACCAAAAAAAGTTTTTGTTCCCCGAGTATTTTGGTTACTGTGTCTTCGAGCGAAGGGTGGAAGATTCTGGGATATGGAAGGACGAGAGATTTATACAGTAGAGCCTGGGTCTATCAGGCTTGCTGCGAGGGGTAAGTTGTTCTTCCGAGTCTGTCCTGGGATTTCGGATAATGTGAACGGAGACCCGACTAAGAAAAGAAAGAATATTGGTCAGACGGGTGGGCAAGTAATAAGTAGATAAGTATTTACCAAGATTTAATGACTCGGAGCAAGACGAAGCGTATAGGCGGCTCAAGCGCACCTTCACGATATCTGACACGGCTGTACGCTCGGGAGTGAGCGCACCAGATGCGTATTTGATTTGGTTATTACATCAGACTAGGTATCGTGGCGATGCACCGCAGACTCCTCGTATTGCAAATCGTTATAAAGATTATGTGTCTTGGGGTTTCTTGGTGCCGTCCCCATTCATTCATAACCTGGACTCCATAGAGACTATGCAGTTACGTGACGGGACCATAAATTTGCATGTTTTCCCATCTAGTGTCGGATTTTTGGGTGAAGAACAAGGAGCAAGAGGCTGTGGAAGTGGAGATGCTATGAAATATTGCCATATGATGGATGCAATCGGAAGACATCAGGACGTCCTCGAGGCAGGTCTTGGTCTCTGATTTACAACAGGTTACAACGTGTTGATCACGGGAACCTTTAACTGGCGCAGGTGGGCACAACACGAGGCGGACACGGTCTTACAACTAAGGCGGAAAGAGGTAATTGATGGTCCTTGGACCAACATTAATATAGCATTGAAGTGTAAATCATGATGGCGCTGTCACAGTTAAGAAAGCAAAGTCTATGTAGCAAGAGAAATACATACGATTGTCAACTTATTGTGCAATAATTAATATCGCATACATCGAACATGAGCTTAAAAGACAGTGCCAGTGTTTTGGTGTCTGCATGGAGATGTCAATGCTAATATTGCAATAAAATTTTTGCACTACACCTAGAGTACATGTTTAAATTCGAAGCTTTCTTTTTAATCGTTACCAGAATATTATCTGTGAGGTAATTTCTGAAATCCCGGCTCGGTCGGGTAATGCAAATAGTTGACGACGAGTTGGATGATCTATTTTCAGTCATTCCACACGAAAAATTGCACAACGGTTTCGGTTTTTTGCGGCTTCGACTAGGTGGACAGAAGAAGTGATAAGGACTAGCGACGGGTCAATGGATCATATTCCGAATGATCCATGGAACCTGTAAACAGAGCAGGGCCGTTCTTTGAAGTATGCAGGCAGGAAGAGCTTATTTCGGTAACAAGGACCAGCAATAAAGACGGATAGTGAGTTTCGAAGCAGAGACTCAAGCTTATGAAGAATTGTCCGGGGGAATCAGAGGCGAGATGCATGAGGCAACAAAAGATTGTCGGAAATAGAGCAGAGCGATGAATGAACACTGCCAATGCAAATCTTCAGGTTCGTTATTCGGAACGGTGACGAAATTCAACCAAGGCACACCACGTGACCGGCTTTCGGTATGTAACCGTCCAAAAATAGAATTCAATGCTGTGCTCCCCGATTCCAAAAATCTTGAGATTCTCGTTACTCCATCTCCGTCTTAGTTTTTCTTTTTCATGACTGCACCGAGATCGTACCTCCGAGTCAAGAACCCTGGACTCTATAAAAATGATGACTACTCCATTCTCTCCTTGTGCAGCCCATACTTCCTGGCTTAGGCGCCTTTCTCTTTCACTTCCATCTTCATTTCAACCATCCTGGCGATGATTTCCGACACTGGCAAGGGACCAAAGACTACAGCGAAGGGCGTCAAGCCCTTGAAAAGAGGAAAAGCATGTATGAGCTGCAGGTAAGTTTTTAGGCTTATCCCGATTCTATCATTTTCTAATTATACACTTCGGAAGATTTTTGAAAATTGTTCGTATACATGTTTCTTTCCGTATGAGTGTCTTTGGGCTTATATGACATTCAATTTCCTAGCGTTGTGATGGAGAGAAGCCAATATGTGGTCCATGCCGAACACACCCACGCGATGATGAATGTGAATATGCAGATGGTCCGGGAAGGTCGAGGACAAAGGTTTTGGAAGATACTGTTTCGCGATTAGAGGCACGCTTGCTCGAACTAGAAAACCCAGAGAGTTCGACCCCTTCAATCATGCTTCACGACCCATATTCTCCTTTCCAATTCCAACGTCTATCAAAATCACCACCTCTACACCTCCCAGACCCATCTCCTCTCAAGCTTTCACCTTTCTCTCCGACTTCGACAACGTCGAGTCTCCCTTCTGGTATGCACCGGCAAAACTTGTTGTCAACACTCGAACCAAAGTCTGAATCAACAGGGTCGAGCGGTTCTTCCAAGTCACCAAATCGATATCCTATAGCCATGCCACAAGTCGGTATTGAGGCAAGTTCATCTCGTACATGTTGGCAATTCGTATCATACTAACTCTGATCACATTCTAGGAGCCAACTATTGGACACCTCCAAGTCTCGTAAGTTAGATTATACATGTTCTGTCTATATTCTGAGGGTTCTTTTCAGCCTTGACAAGTTTTTATTTCATGCACAACAATTTGGCTTTTTCCTTCATATACCTTCCTTTCGCCATTCCTCTTTGCTCGCTTTTGCATTAGGGCATCCGAGTCGACCAACTCCAGGGCTCCTCTACGTTGCACACCTGCTCGGCGTTCATTTCTCAGACGCCTTTCCTGGCCAAGAAACCGCTTTATTGACGCGAGCAGTCCAGCATGTTGCTACAGACCTCATGAGCTCCCACCCGAATAAGGTTATCCATACACTGCAAGCCGAAATACTACTCTCCTACTACTTCCTTCGTACGGGTGCCCTACTGGAAGCCAAATGTCGAGCTGGCACGGCTGTTGCTCTCGCCCTTGGTGCCGGTTTGCACAAGATACGGTCCATCAATTTTCTTGTACCTTCCACAATAGGTATCGGTGCCCATGATCACGCTTATTCTCTACCTCTTCCCAACGACAACCTTCATGAAGCCGAGAGGATCAACGGATTCTGGGCAGTGTTTGTACTACACAAGTTTATCACAGTAGCTCTCGAAGTTCCTGCACATGTTTGTGGAGCACTCGAGGCTCCTGGGATGCAGATAGACACACCCTGGCCGTTGGATATGGATCACTATGAAGAGGTAAGATTCCTTTCTCAATCGTACATGGTCGCTATATCATTGATTGCTACTTTCTCAGGGTGTCATTCCGCGGGATCTGCAAGGAAACTCGACCGTGAAAACCTTTTTGAACGGTTACCCATCGGATCATCATGGCGATTCTGCCACCACGTCTCTGGTGAAGGCTTCTATATTGTTTCATCGTGCTGCACATTTAACTGGGCAATGGTCTCCTAGTATGTAATTTCCTCAGATTAATTGCCCATTATAGTTTACCGATAATTTTTTGAAAGATATGCAACCAAGAGACAAAATGGCCTATGACGCGGCTGCCAAGTCTGTCAACACACTCATTGAATCTTTCCGTGTGGCTATGGGTCCCATTCCACAATACGATTCCCGTGATCCATCCATTCGTACAGTCCTGCTGACTCGAGCACTTATCGATGCTGCTTCGATAAAGTTACATTGGATTTTTGCGTATGCATACCCGGAATCGAAACAAATATGTCTCTCAGCGGCACGGAGCATGGTTAGTTTTGGAGACCTTAATCTTCATGATATAGGCTCGGTGAACCCGATCATGGGTGTAAGCTAACAATTCTTCCAAGCTGGAGACTTATCTCACTATTGATTTACAGAACCTCTGGATGACTGCCTGCCTTATTTTTGTGGACGAGATTTCTAGGACTCGCCACAACAAGTCAGCCTGGCCCGAGAGCCAAATATCGGAAGACGAATTATTGGAAAGCTACCGAAGCGGGCTGACAGCGATGAGCTTTTTTTCGCAAGAAAGCACACTAATGCGTAAGTGGAAGTCTATTCACGAATCACTACCATCCTTCTAAAGCTCGCACTAGGTTATCAACTGACCAAGGTCCAGGAAGCCTTTGAGGCCATTTAAAACATGCGACTTTTGTCTTTTTTCATTCACCGAATTGACTTTCTTTCCTTCTTCATATGTCCACGTAATCATCTTGCACTCTCACAACCAGCATTTATCATTCGCCTCTTTCCTCATACCCCACATTTCAACAACGATACCTACCTCTTCTACGATACCGCCGCTCTAACACATTACCATTTTGACCCACCATCCGCACCGTTCTGTCGTTTTTCACCACTCCCAACTCTGATTCCGACCTTATTATTCCCAACAGGCATGTTGTAATTTGAACTATACTACTCATCACTCGTGTGATGGTCTCCTTCATCGCTTTCTTCTCAAATGTATCTCTAGTTAGGCAATTCCTGTTACCAGTGTATCTGTACTGAAGGTCCTCTTAGATCTAATATACGTTGATTCGTTTTATCCAGTGTATTCCTTTAACCATAGAATTAAGTAGAAAAACTGACTTTACTTGCTCCTTTCGATCGCTAAACCTTCGGTGACCAATTGTCATTGCCTTTCATTCACCAAAAGAAGAATATCCACTATTTAAGGATATGTGAAAAATGAAATATTTCCATGTGAGTGATTGCGAGTGGTTAGTCGATGTATTGAGAAATGTGCCGATCCAGGTACGGCTACTTATCTGTAGTATTGGGTCTGCATGCCCGTTTCTGGCAGCATTCTTGTTCGTCGATCGAGAATACTTACATTGTAAAGAGATCGCGATCGATTGTGCTGCGTGTACTATCGGGGTGACGATCAAACGTGCAATATTTTCACATTTACGTTTCGGACAGAGATACAGATCTAGTGGTGAGAATTGCAGTTGTGAATATATGATTGAGAGCGGTGTCAAGCCAGAATCAAGTTCCAGCGGGGTATATCCGCGTCTAGGGTTGTTTACGCGACAGCTGAGTAACCTGATGTCTGTAATCAAAGGGTCCATATATTGGAGTATAAATTAGATGCACAGGAAGACCGCGAGGGACAATCATTAGGCAGATCTACTAGATAATTCAATAGCATTTTTGAACGCCCCTAGTAACGCTGTTAACTGCATTTTCTCACTACCCCCAGATGCCAGTCGATACCTATTATGAGTTTAGAAATAAGTACGAGATAAAATGCCAAAGGAGACATACTCCGTAGTGGCTAGGTGATCCAAAAGATAGATTCGGGCATTGGGCTTTAGTTCAATGGTATCCAAGTATTCATAAGCTCCAGTCAAAAGGTCTTGCAAAGCCAAGCCACGCTCGGTCTTTAGTTTAGATATCACTGAAAAGTAGTCATGAAATGCGATTCCCAAACCAGAATAAATACAAACATACTTTGGTATGAAGTCGTG
>Ga0247779_1000847_pt1 | contig 16295 bp, 19 predicted proteins | sample UWRJL221509R5_FD_179925 | JGI IMG/M metagenome (GOLD analysis project Ga0247779, IMG submission 179925) | Plant litter microbial communities from Arlington Agricultural Research Station in Wisconsin, United States - UWRJ-L221-509R-5 | ecosystem: Environmental > Terrestrial > Plant litter >... | reverse complement strand
GTGGTCAGCTACCTCGTCGTGCCTTCATCGTAGCTAATTATTGGATTAGAATAACGGTCAGATTATATGGGCAAACGTGCAAATTATGAATGACGATGCCCGTCGCATGTTCGGCTACGGGGTAGGTTTTTATACAACCTTAACGTGTCGCTATCAATTTAAACTTGAATGAATTCTTTAGCTTACTATCGAGGGCAAGATGCTGAGGGTGTGGTATTTTTGCCGCTCGTATACACTTGTTTCCAAGGAAATTGATATTCTCGAGGTATGCAGAGTTTTGCTTCATGTTCAAGTTTCTTTCTGATCAGTTCCCTCCAGCACCCGGAAGAAATGGTCACGATTCTCGTTTCGTTCATGTTTGCGACTGAGAAGGAAATGAGGTATGACCCGTATGTTACACGGCACAGTCACATTCAATACGTCTACGAGATCGAAAAACGATTTTTCCGCACCCATGAGGTGATTTCGGGTTACCAGCCGACCAACATTACCGGACACGTAACACGTATATGGGCTGCAAGAGAAGTTGAGTCGAACAAAGAGGAGGCCCCATATATCGGAGAGGACGAATGTGTTGTGAAAGATGTATGGCATGACGCGGAAGCCCGTACTGAATCAGAGATCCAGACAACCATATTCAATGATATCGAACAGTTCTGGAAGAATGAGCCCTCTGCCGAGAAAGCTGGTCTTGAAACGCTTTGGAACAAGCACAAGGGCCTGGTTACCAGCGGTGGATACAAGGATTACTTTCTTACCCACATAGCTGAGCAAGTCGGGGGAACAACCAAACCTTATAACAAGGCGTCATTTAAACTCAAGACTGTGTATTTTCTGAACCAGTGCGATTTATTAGACTCGCTCACACCTTCTAGAACCAAATCCCGCCCTCAAACTGAGAGTCAACGTCCTTGCCGAAGGCAGTATCGAGTGGTATTCGAGGAAAAATGCAAATCAAACATTGGGCGTCTTGCTACATTGGGTCAGGTTGTTGATATTTTGAGACAAATTCTTATTCGTACGCTATTCCCCTCAATCTTACTCTCGTGAATTGGATTTAATTCTTCTATATAGCTCTTCAACTTATGCTATGTGCAGGCTGGGTCCACAGGGACATCAGCTCCGGTAACATCTTAGCTTATAAAAAGACCGACGGTGTGTTGAGAGCCAAGCTCTCAGACCTCGAGTACGCGAGAAAGTTTCCAGGAGATGATGATAAAGTTGTGGCAGGGGACCCCCAAACGGTACGGTTTCTTGATTAAAGAATTATTTTTTGACACTGAGTCAAGCACTAGGGCACGCCGTATTTTATGGCGCTCGAAATTATGGATCTCCACTACCTTGCTGATGCGCCTGAAGATTTAGACATATCCAGCATATTCGACAATTGGACTCAGGTCGTCCCAACACCCTCTCCCGTTGACATCCCACCCTCCAAGGTCGTCCACAATTTTCAACAGGACTTGGAGTCCTTGTGGTGGATACTATTTTGGGTGATTACCAAGCGTGTTGACCACAGACCATCGCAACTGTATGGTGAGACAATTTTTAGCCACTCGATGGAGTCGACTCGTGCGCGACGTTATGCCCTTACAAAGAGGCTTAATTTGAAATCCGTCTTGAAGGACACACTCTCCACCTTTGCTCAAGGTATGGAGGGCATGCGGCGAGCTCTCCTCCTCCATTACAAACTTCGTGATGGGCTCGCAAAGCTCAATAATTCATGCAGCTACACTACTATCCATGACATCTTTCAGCGATTCTTTGATCTGCTCAAAGATGAAATGGATTCGAGCTGGGCTTCTGAACCCCTCATGTAATCCAAAGGATCCACAGAGGCTTACGTAGCTACCACATCCGATGGTGCAGTTTCCACAAACGTGGCAGAGGTATCAGAATATCAGGAAAAAATGGATGAACCCTTGCTTTCGGCTCCCAGGGATCCATTAATCATAGGTTTAAACGGTACCGATAATCTCTTGCAGTCTCAGAGTCTCATGCAGGATGTCGATGAATCTGGTCGCCGCTTCTCCAAACGGTTGAAGTCAAGCAAGTAGAATTTTGTTTTTCAATTTAACTAGATTATATACGTCACATGCAATGTCACGTCGCAAGCACATGTAGCTATGGGGTGCATCATCACGATCGTTCCTTTTACATCAATTTTGCACATTTAATATGACTTTGAATCTTTCCCAATTCTTCAGATAATACAAAAGTCTCAACTGCTTCAAAGGCGCATGAGATCCTCGTTTGATATGGGTCATAATAATCTTCTTTCTCAACCGACGTACGTAGTAGATGTTGATTATGTTGGTCAATAAAATATAACTTTTATTAAATACAGACCATTCTGGTCAATTCGGTACGTACCTCTAAACTACTCGAAAGGAACCTCTGCTCGCCTCGACGCTTCAGAATGAGAAGGCAGTTTGGGCTCGACAAATTGGGGATCAACTGCCTGCCAGGGTGCCGATAGTAGTCCAGTGTATCCCTGTACAACATTGTGAGGTATTGTATAACTTTATGATTGGTATTCTATCGAAATGAGAGTAGATATATATTTTATTCTTGAAAGAATTTTTTTTAGTGGACAAGAAGTGTGCAATAATCAGCGACACAGCGGTGATACATCAACACAGATAATGTTTGAGTTGGTCGGAAGAGGAAAGGTGTTCGGGTTGTCATAAATAATTGATCTCACTGTACTGAGGATCATCGGATGGAATGGGTAGAGAGTAAGAAGAGCTACTGTAGAGCGCCAGTGAAGATGAAAATGATGAATCATAATCCTGGGGGTTTATGTTGTCCACCATGGAAAGAAAAATATCGGAGAAAGATGGTTCAATGTCTTCCGTGTCAGAATAGCGAGGATAAAAAGGAAAGGCATGATCCATTCCTTGGCTACTGGGATAAGCGTTGATCCCATGTTGCTGCGAAACATCGCTATTGTGCGCAAATGTCGGGTGAAGTGCAGGGGGATCAGGAAGGAAAACCTCCGAATCATAGCATCGCTACAACACGATTGTAAGTATATGAGATCAAGAAGATATGCCATAGAGCTTACCTCATTGTATGCGAGCATATTGCAGTCTAAATACATCGTGGGATAAGTGCTAGGAGAAGACGTGTTTGGAGGTGCGAGATCAACAGGTAATAATGCAGGCTTATAATCGTGCGTCGAGTCTTCAGAGCACATAAAAGTAGTCTCTGAAGAAGGGGGTGACCACGTCCATGTCATAGTTTGCTCCCCAGGCATGGGGGACTTGGATTTTCGCGGTTTCGAACAACTCTTCGTCGAATAATTAAAATCCGGATACTTCTGCCTGTGCTCGTCCATTTCTATCTGAGCGCGAACTCGGAAGGGCCTCTTTTGATCTTCGGTCATCATAGCCCATGCATGTGCTGCTTGCTTGCTGAGATCGTTTTGATGTTCTTTTCCATTCATGGTGGTGTAGGGGCTCGCGACGTAGCTCGAGCGGAAGATAAAGAACGCGTTTCGTGGACGAGGAATATGGTTGGGGTCCCTTCGACGGATCCGTTTGCGAGGAACTTGGTCATGCTGCTGGGGTGCATGAGAGGTATCATACGACGCGTTTTGATTGTCAACACTGGTGAAAGATGGTGAACGAGAAGAGACGATATCGTATGTACTGTTATGCGGATAGGCGGCCCGTTCATATCCTGTTCTATTATCAGTCATAGGAACTGGATTACGATGACAATGCTGACATACCACCATAACCCACGTTGTAGCCATTTTCAGCTTGGCGAATGTCGTGGGAGGAATACATGATGCGCGGTGTGATAAGAACAAGAATGAAAGACGATGGATAGGACGAATAATGGGAGGATTCACAAGCGCTTTGCGTCTTTGTAATGCATATTCGAGCTGCAATTGCGACGTACTTATAGATTTCAGGATATTGTAGGATAATCCGAATTCGTGCTGCAAAGTCAGCCTCGAGGCAGTTAAGCGAGAAAAATAATAATACTGAGAAAAGTTGAAAGGGGTGGCGATGCAGGGGATTTTGTTCGTGCATCGGCATGGCTGCCGTGAGGATAACAACGAAATTAAAGTAAAGCAAAATCAATATTATATTGGGAATTGAATTCTTGTGAGGTCAAACTGGCACAAAATAGAGCTGGTAAAAATTTATCTCATTCCCCAAGAGCTTTTATACAAACATAAATTTGAATATCAAAATATAAGAACAATGATACAGGAAAAATGAAAATCCAGACCGACGCATCGCAGTGTGAACGCGCTAGAAACATGCACGTGAGTCCCGCGCTTGGTAAAACCAGTTCCCACGGGTTTATGACTCGACCCGGTCAGCTCCAAGGTTTTCCCACTTCCCCCTTCTTCACGACTCGATGCGATGGTGAATCGTTTGCGACCTTGGAAATCTTTTATCCCGTAGCTTTCTCTGCACAGCAGAGCAGAACGACGAGCTTTAATCACCGCAGTTCTGGTTTTTTCATGGAACCTCTATTTGCTTGCAATCGAAAATCGAGCATCGCAGGAAATAACTCTGCCCTTACGCAGATATGATGCTCTACTCCCAGTTAGTCCATTCAGCTCCCTACATAAATATTCTACAAAATTATCACTGAGTTATATAGCGTGCTTATCCTTAAACATAACATTGGAACTCTGCCGACCACTTCCCCAAAATTCTCCATTCTGGTATCTGATCCGCGAATCGACCACCTTTTGATTATACTGTCGACTTGACTGGATATTATATGGACCAAGCCCAATTATTACTCTGCAGTATGTGGTATCGAGTCTGTCTTCCTCTATATTTATTCAGGTCATTGCCGGTCCAGCCGATTCCCACAGCTTTTTCGCACTCTTGAAGTTGAAGATTCAAAATATGGGACTTACTGGCAATACAATCCTCATTTCTGATTTCTCTCTGTGACGACTCGAGTTTGTCTCCACTATCTGATTGCTATGTGTTTCCTGGTATCACTTTTGTGTGTCGTTCCCAGCATTGAACAATAAGATTTAAAAGTCTTGAAGGGAACTCCTGCGGATGTCCTGAGATATTCTTCATCTTCTTTACCGAGGTACGGCTGCCTGCCCTACCACACTCTGTATCCTACTATCCATCGGTCGCGAACATGATCGATTCACCTTGCGATCATTTCTGGTTACTTGGTGATTTCGTCTTGAGCACTGAGGGCTCATAGATCTAAAGTCGAATATATCTCTGTGTTGTAGGATTTCTTTCGTGTCGCAAGTTAAGGCGTGTTGCTGCACTCGTGGATCCTTTTCGGTTGCTCAATATGATCATCGGTGAGTCGGAGTGACATGGAAATTTTGCATGCGGTGTGGTTATTATATTCAGCCTTCGTTCTGTCAACTACTTGCTTGGAACTGAGCGCTGAGCACCGAGGGCTAAGCGCTAAGGCCTAAGGTCCAGGGGAAAATTCACCGCCATTCTTGGAATTCGCAATTGGTATCGGGATTCGGCAAGGCGCGGGATGATCAAAACTTGGATCTCCGACAGTTTCCGAAATCAACACCGTCCCTCTGACTTCCAATTATTGTTCAATGACCCACTCGTTCAATTTCCTTCACTCAGTTAAACGTCGATTCCGCCCTCTCATTGCTTGCTGGGAATGATTGTACTCGAACCAACAAGTTACACTCCCCTTGATACTCGTTGAAGTTGCTGAACTTGGATAGCGATCACGGGGATGCCAAACGACTATATAAATAACACTCCTTGCTAGGATACAACGGGACTGGTTGTTGAGGCGAAATTTCAATTGGAGTTCAATCAGGTCATATGGCTCTCATGTAGCTACAATGGAAGAACCAGTGCGCCGGCCGGGGAAACTTGGCATATCTAAAGAAGCTGTAGAATAAACTTGTTTATCCGTCCAGTAAGCTCCCACTTGGCCGCGCGGATAACTTGAAGAAACCAACGATGAAGAGTAGTCAAAGGGAGAAGAAACAAGAGAAGAAGAACAACCAGAAACTTGTGTTTGATGAGAAGATATTCAGCATGGTCAACGTCACTATTCCTTTGACATCTTCTGAAGCACAAACTATCGCGAACTCGTTCATGGACCACTTGAAAAGCATTCTCGAGGTTAATTTATCCATAATTGCTATTGCTCGTGTAGGCTAACCGAATTCAAAGTTTTATCTGATCAGAATTCAATCGCCTGGAGTATTTGGCGTAATTGAAAGCAGTTTCATACCGCAGGAGCGCCCAACGGAACTTCGGGTTGAAACTGGTGTACCAGTGGTTAGAACAGACGTGCCTCCTACAGCCCCAACAGCAGAAGAGGCTCCTTCCGTGTTTCCTTTGGTTTATCCAATCGGATCGTGCGTAGAATTTATTTCTTGGATTTCTTGCCTCTTCTTCTGTTACCTTACGTCGTTGTAAAGGGCGATGTATTTCGATAGCCCGGAGGACTTCGGTAAATGGAGAATCTTGGTATCCTCTGACGCTGATAGGGCTCTGAGGAGGTATCATCGAGGTGATGGGACGACTTTCAACATTGTCGTGAACAAGATAAAGTATGTAATCCCAATCGAGATTTCGAGCTAACCTGACGTTCTTTAAAAGGGATCTATCGAGAGGCCACTTCTCCGCAGACAATAACAAGAAGCTCAGCGGCTCGGATAACACGCAAGTGCCCGTGTACGAGGCAAAAATGACAGGAAACCTGAGACTGGTTGTGCGTTTCCCCACCTTGTTCGTGTGTAAATCATTTTCAGAAATAATTACTACAGTACCAAATCGACTGTATCCCTGACTATGACATCAATGTACGTGTATCATTCCCATTTAAGTTTTTTATCGCAAGTACCAACGCTATTCTAGGTCGAGACGCAAGGTTGTACATCGAATTTGCCAGATACATTATAACATGCACTTATTCTTATTCCTGCGACAGTCATCCATCTCTTTGGTGTATACAAGCATAACCAAATGGAGAAGAACCGGCTTTGGGCGCATGTCGCATCGCAGCTGAGTACCAGAGGGAAGGAATATAGGAAGCGGTGAGAATGCTGGCATTGAGTTTAGCAACGACCTCTGACTGAACCTGTCTAGATGTTTGACTCGGAATATAGAAGGACTTGATATCTATGGACCGGCATCCTTCCCACAGGTGCCAATTGAACTAGAGGAGATAGTTAACCCTACTCTCCCTGACATACCTGCGGATGAGAGTAATGAAGTGCCTTTCTCATTTTCATTGAGATTTTTTGCAGCTGCTAATTCGACGGCTTTATTAGTTGCACAAGATTCTGACGTGCGTCAAAATTCGGCCATATCTTTGGATTTCTTTATTTAATCTCATTAATGACTGATAGTCTGGACAAGTATGTTACTCTGTCTAAAGTGAGTTTTCTACGTATCCGCGATGTTCCTTTCATAATTTTTCTTACAAATTTGCGAAGGAACTCCTTGATAGTATGACGTTCTATATACACTGTCCTGAATCATTCTCTCATACTAACAATAAGTATGGTGGCAGACCGAGACGCCACTTTCCCATTTGAGGTTTCTTCAGTATCCTCAACCTTTCTGTATGCTTGAGTACTTAACATCGTGCAGGAAATACGAGAGCAAAATTATCCAAAATCCTACGTCATGCTACGTCCTAGGACGCAGTGGTACAGGGTGAGATAAAGTCACAATTCTCTACGTTTAAATGTTTTAAACGACCTTGAAGGAAAACCACGACCATGCTCCACAAGATGCTATGGGTTGAGAAGGCGTACCAGATGGACGCAGCGCATGCCGGAAAGCCCAGACAAGTATTTGTCACTCAATCGCATGTTCTCGCAAAGAAGGTGGAGAATCTTTTCCAAACATACCTCGCTTCTATCGTCAGTTGCCCGACCACCTCAGACAAGCCAGAACGATTTAGCGAGCTCGAGGACATGCATTTTCCGCTCTTCATAACCGTCGACCAGGTGCGTCTCTTCGCTTCTCGATGAATGACTACTCGTTTAACAGGAACAGCTATATTCAATGTTAGAAGCTGATATCAATTTTGACACTCAAAGCCTGGCATCTGCGGACGATATCTTTGGGCTATCATTATTGTCTTCTGCCAATGGGTCTCGGAAAGGAAAGCTCGTTACCTACGACAGATTCTTAGGAGACTATTGGCCACACTTCGATCAATCCATCACGAGGTGCCTACGTACATTGATGATGTTAAATATCCTTGCAGGAATAATTTTTGACATTTCCGTCCATTTCAGATCCGGCTCTGGTCTTCAAAGAAATAATTGGTGGGTTTTAACGACTCTAGCATGTACAACCAAATTCACAACTTGTAATGGCTATAGGCGTGATTATGGGATCTGAAAAAGCAGCTATATCTTCCGAGGGTTACATAGATCGCCAATCTTACGAAGCGCTTTCATATCGTGCCCAATCTACCTTTGTGGACTGTAGGCCAGAATTGTATAGCCTATTTGAATTGTACCGCAAGATGAAATTACTGCTTCAAGATTATGATGCGCCGGATAGGTGGGTTCTATCTATCAACTGTATCGTCATTTTCTCAGTTTATGTATGAACAGGGCGCATAAAATATTACATACGCTGACGAAGAAGCCTTTAAATGGGCAAAGGCTCCATCATTTGTGCGTCGCAATTTACTACTTACATGATTTACGTTTACAAGGCCTAGATATGTTGACAAGTCTCAAGATAACCTTCTTCTGGACTCGCAGCTCCTTCCGGCTTCAAGATCTTACGGTGTTGCTGTACAGATTTGAGGTATGTCCTATTATCTTATACATTCTCAAACCCCAAGATGTTTCATCTCTCCGTGAATTACCGGTCCCATGCAGGAATCGTAAACTTCACCCATGCTGTCGTTGAGTTAATTTCAAAATATTTCCCTTACACTATCAATACCTTACCTCGAGAAAGAGGTATGACCAACGGGCCGATGCCCATTTTTTACCAAGACGTCTATCCAGAATTTTTACAACAAATACGTGACATACGCTGTGAGCAGGACCTGCCTTCTTTAAACAATACAACAGGTCGCTTCCTCTCTTCTACTTCGTCCAGGTAAGCAACGGTCCATCTCGCTAAGACTCATATGACCTGATACACGCATCCTGCAGCGATGAAAAGAATCAATTAGCGGCTGAATGCTTTGAAGAAGCTGCCTAGATTCTGGAAGCTCTGAAAACGCACAAAGATGCAGCAAATTATGTGCAATCTGCACTCCTATTCCGTCAGGTGGGCATGTTCAACGACGTTCATGACCTAATTCTAACCCACGCGCAATCCTTCACACTTCAAAGCTTCAAACCTGATTGTCTCGAGAAGATTTGTGACGTCGCTCGTATGCACTATGTGAGCCGAAAAAACCTCAAGTACGTTCCACAATTTACCTTGAATACTTCAAACTAACACGTATTAATTTTCAGTAAGGCTCATCAACTGTTCGACCTGTGGAAGAGGAAATCGAATACCTCAAAGAACGAAATCCTGACATGGCCAAGCTGGATCTACTACCTTCGAGAAAACGACATCGCGAAGCGGCATTTTTACACTTCGAGGAGGGACGTTACCTTGCAGCTTTCCCCTTGTTCCTTGAGGATGGAAAGGTCGAGCGTACTTCGATGTTCAAATCTAAAGACTGCGTGATGCAAGGTCTATGGCAAACTCTTGGCTTCAGATCCAACGTCACCGACAAGTCGGTTGAAATTATGGCTTACGATCATCTTGAGCGCCTACACCGCTTAGCTCCTGAGACCCTTTAGGAAAAAGAATTGAACGAAGTGAATCTCCACTTTCTATATCTCTGGGCTTCCATGATCTCATTTTTTACCTTTAGGTTGAAATGTTCCGAGCGATATTGCGACTCAACTCTAATTGGCTCCTTGAGCTTTCAAGCTCATTCCGACGCGACAAAAACATGAATGTAGCTCTGCTCTGTCTGGATTTGACGTCAAAGGTCTGTCCACAATATAAGCTGGAACACTCTTCATTCGGTGCGTCTATTCGATACCCAAAAATTGGTTTTGTAAAGCGGCCTGATTCGTTGTTGTGACTAGGCATTTTGTGGCAGAAATTTCGTCGATATCAAATTTTTATGTTCTTTTATGAACGAATCTGCAACTACTTGATCGTTTTCAACCGTTATAAATATGCCAGAAGCCTTCGCAATATTGCTCTGCCGTGCTGAGCAAGCTAAACCGTGTTTTACGATAGTTCAATCCCAAAGGTCCTGCAGGTAATTGAGTCGTATGGATTACGGACAACTATCTACGAGACGGAAGAAGATTTATTGGGTCCTCTCAATGATATTCATCGACCCATCGACTGTGCTCCAGCCGAAGATAATGGAACGCATCCAACGTCCGCGCTCACGAACATCCTCGAACACTTTCCTGTAGACGAAATTGATGCCTATGATTCCGCTTTGGACCTCAGGGTATCGCTGAGGCATCCGGTTCTAGCTTTTCAAAGCGCCAGAAGAAACAGAAGTAGATATGGGTTTTACTTTTCCACTATGTACCAGTATAATATTTGCTACATTTTTTACATCACAGCCTCTACGTTTGTACCATCTGTATCTTGCTCTGAATGATCCATTGGTTTGTCTTCATGAACGTGAAACTGGCAACGAGCCTGGACGTGCGCCATTCGGACTGGTATCTGGTACGAACAACTGGAACTTTCTTCTGGCATAGCAGCATATTGGTTGACGATGGGAATATAGTCGGTGCTGGCGGTGAATAACAGGGTCTCGAGATATCCACTTCGAGACCCCATAGGAAACAAAAATCCAGCAATGATACTCTCTAACGAGCATAGAACAGAGAAGATGACAATTCATTGTTGACAAATGAAAGTATATAGCATTAAAATATATTGTATGATACAAAATAAATGGAATTGGGTATAATGACAACGTAACCATGTCCGATGTTTATGCAAAGAAAGGATATGATAAAAGGAGCTATTGATGGTCGATGGCCAGGTCGTTACCAATCCGGAAAGCCTTAGGAATTGCGACTTGCACTGGCAGAGGCGGCGCTAGAACGCGTTTGCATGCGCTGTCCGCTTGTTTTCGATTTCTTCTGTGGAGAGTCTTCATACTCGTCATCGCTCTTCGGTTGAAGTCGCTTCCGACCTGGATACATGCTGTTGACAGGGATACAGGATTTGTTTGGTACAGATAATTTGAGATATGGATTGTGAATCACCAGTTCCATGGAATGCCAGTCTGAGCCTGTGGCCTCCAATGTACGCGGACTGAAAACCTTCTGAATGGAAGTATGGAATGGACCATATGACCCCTTGACAAAGATATTGTTGTGAAGAGCATGTTGTTGATAATGATATAGCAATCGGCGCCTCAGGAGGAGAATCCATGGGACAAGCGAAGAAAGCGATGGCGGTAAAACAGATACAAGTCGCTTTCGAAAGGTCGTGTCATCTGACAGTAAGGCATCATGTCGAGAGGCATTGAGGGTAAGGGTCGTTTGGAAAACAGCGTTAGCATACTTATTGGCTTCAAGATGTTTCACTCGGCCAGTGAGAGTGTAAAGGGTAATCCACCAAAGAGATTCGACGTCATGCTGGAAGTTGTGAACAATAGGTGGTAGGTAGAATTCCCCAACGGTAAAACTCGAGTCCTTTTCTTCAACGGGTATCAATGCTGCAAAAATTGCATCATCCGTGTCATCATTTACGCTGTCAGACATTGTAGAGGCTGCAGGTTGGAAGATATATTGGCGGCTTAGAATTTCATGGGGCATAAAGAAAGGTGTTCCCTGCGCAAGTGGGTAAGTAAGGGCGCTCTATAACAAAGCGCAGTTAACGTACGGTTTTTGGATCTCCCGACGGCTGAGTGCCTGGAGGAGGTGGAAACCTCTTAGCGTATTCCAAATCACTTAACTTGACAACCCAGCGATCGTCGACCTTCCGAGCAAGAATATTCCCGGAGCTGATGTCGCGGTGGACCCACCCTGCGCAAGTCATCAGTTGCAGGGCTAAAAGGTAACAAAAGTGCATGGTCAGAAAACAGGCGCAGAAAATAATACAAAGCACTTACGAATTAAGGTTTGTCCCAAGACATCTATAACTTCACCCAAGTATTCGAGGTCTCCTACTGTTCGGCACACATCTTTGAAAATAACGCGGTATTGCTTCCGTTGAGCAAACGCCCGTTCGCGATCATGTACACGAGCAGTCGAGGGAGGGTCACGATTTGGGCCGCTGTCAAGACGGGTTTCCACCGGCAGATGGCTGAGAGATAGAGAAGCCTTTTTGGAAGCCGTTTGTGTAGTGTCCAGTTCACCCTCAGTAAATAATCCTCTTTTTCGGGCCTTCGGATCGAAACATGGCTTGGTCGTTTGACCAACCCAGTCCTCGTCTATACTAAGAAAATATTTCTTGTACTCCCCAGACTTCACGAGATCTTTATGCTGTGCTTTGATGTCTTTGAGGCCTACGTCTTCATCTGGCAGCACAGCGTCGTCCACATCCCAGAACGCTTCGATGTCCAGAAAAATCGCGTTCTGGATCTCCTTCTCCGTGAGTGCTGTTTCCTCCAACCATACATCCTTGAGAACCAGCATTCCTTCTTCGTCTAGGTCGCCCAGTTCTTGTTCGGCCTCGGAGTTGACTTCTTTCACGAGCCAGACACGAGGCATTCGTCCAGTGACGTTATTTGAGCGGTACTCGGACAGTGTGCGCACAGTCTGGAAATAACGTGGGCGATTCGAAGGGATCGTGAAAGTGTAAATTCCTGGAGAATGTCGCGTCACGTTCTCGTCATATCCCATCTCCGTCCTTGTGGCAAATATAAAAGACATGAAGATCTCGACGAGGATCCGAGGATTCTATGGATACACGTGAGATAGCGCCGACACAAGCAGACAGAAAGAACGCACCTCCTGATAATTGACTGGTTCAGATACCACAGAGTGAGACCGCGAGAAATACCAGAGTCTGATCAAGTCTCCTTCGATGGTAATCTGCAGGGAAATGAGTATTCGGCAACGCTATGAACGACGAAAATCGAAATACTCCGTAGGTAAACATGCGACCAACATCCTCGTTCATCAAATGAACACTTGCCGCGACAATCTTCTCGTTGTTCTATAAAACAGATTTCAGACAAATTCAATACCAGTAAAACAACAACTTACATCAAGGCGCTTGTGAGGTGCGTTCTTTACTTTATATTCTGCACACACTGCAACGTTTGAGGTTTGAATTTTATTACCAACAGGCCGACGAAAAACGAAAGCCCCGTCAATTAGGTGGTTTGAACCTCCTATGTCGGATTCCAACGCGGTTCTTGGACAATCGACATATGAGAATATAGACTGACGACCTGCAAATGAATAGTCGGCGATGCTCCGAGCGATCCCGTCCATGTGAGCAAATGTGGTTTGTTCTGAGGAGTACTCAGTATCGTAAAACTTGGTAATGCGAATGTGGTCGTGGCCGTCAATCTTGACTTTTTTAAGGATAGTTTCTGGGAGGGTGTCACCCTTTGCACAGACTGCGAGTAAATGTTGGATGCATGCTTCAACTTCGGCGGGTGGAGGTTTGAATGGCGAGTAATTGTTCAAGAAATCTTCGTATGAGCAACCAATGAACTCGAACTCCATTTCGGCTTTGATATCTGAGCGTCTCTTGGTAGCAGGTTGGGAGCCGCCGTTAGTTCTGATACTGTGTCCAGTATCAGGACAAGTGACTGGATAGGTTTTCTTCGGAGTAGAAGGTGGTCTAAATATTGTCAAAATCAAGGTAGTCCCATTTCGAAGAAGGTAACTCACTCTGTGGCACCAGTATTACTTGTCAGGCTTGAGCTTGAGGGAGGTGTTGTTTGCGGAGCAAGATTTTTACTACAAATAGGAAGATTCAGCCATCATGGAATTGCAAAGAATATCTCGGAAAGGATACAACTTACCTGGCTGTCTCCGCCATGGCGACAGATACTGGGGTTTGAGGACGCCATTTTGGCAGTCCTTAAGTATCCGTTCAGGGTGAAGCTTGTAAATCATTCACATCCGCACCGCGGTTCAAACTAATCTGCACGTGCCTGTTTATTCTCACGTTCTTGTAATCCGACAATCAACCGAAAGCAACTTTTCCCAGATATTCGTACTATACTTTGATGCAAAGCTGCAAATGGGGAATGATAAATAATTTTTCTCGTTCTATTGTATCGATTGCCGCGTTCCAGGAAAAGAATCTTCTAATAGGACTTTATATTCGACAGATAGATGGCACAGATCTCAAAAGACGCATTTATTGTTCTCCCAGAGATTCAACTTGGAAGAAAATGGGGAAAGAAATCAGTTTTCAAGCTTCAAGCTTAAGCCAGACGGCGCAAAAGAAGATCCCCGAGCCTATCAAAACTTCACTATGTGGGTTGATTTGGGATCGTTCTCGTTCGTACTTTGATCCTCCGATGATGATAAGGAACGCATGGAATTCACCCAAAATCACACTACAAAGTATAATGAGCGTTCAAACGTTCATGCATTGATTTAAGTTCTCCGCCGTTTCTTCCAGAAACCCCATTGAACGCAAGGTGATTGCAGACGGAATCAGTGCATATTTCGCAGTCTTGGATCAAGGCGAGGGACCATCACCAACTTTGTATGTTGGGGATACGACTAAATGTGCCCTTGTTTCTTGTCTTTGACGTGCCGGAAATTGCTTCCTTGATAGGTACTCCCATGAAATTTTTCTACTTGTTCTCGTGAGTTGCCAAAAATTCTGGGGAAACGTCTGAATGAAATTTACTCACAAAAAGACCTAATAAAAGAGTTGGACAGTTGGCTCTTTCGTAAATGCTACATCTTTCCTAAAGGGTAGTTAGTTATCAGCGAGGCTATTTATGTGAGACAGTCTGACAGATGTACTTTCGAATGGAAATATATGTGGCATACCGTCGTGTCCGCGTCGAAGACGAGAAGTCCGGTAATATTGGGTCATATTTGAAATGGACCGTTTTGTTCAATGTTTTGAACTTCCCTTTCACGACAGTACTTTGCGTGATCTGTCAACGATCTCCATCGAAAGGCCGTGTCCATGTGTATGAAGGAAGGCTAGTAGCACGACTCGGCATCGGCATCGATTGGTCGACCGAGACTTAATGTGCCTCAGATACTGAAAACGTCAGAAACCCTTTGGTAATATGATCTCCTAATCTCCCGTACAGAAGACCATCTAGGAAATTTTGGATGAGAACTGCACCCTATCAGACTCCCAATCTAACCCTATTCGGAACTTCCACAACATTCGCTATGATGATTAAATTTTATTTGGCAGCGGGGGAAGTTGTAGAAGTACCGTTAGCGTCGTTCCCTTTTCCTTGACTTCGCATCGCATGTCCTAGGGAAAATATTTTTGATGTCTTGGATTATGTATCTTTTAGTCACAGGGCTCAATAGAAGACGATATATACCCACAAGGACACCAATCACAAAGATAGATACAACTACACGGCAAAGATATTTCCTATTTGTCAAGCTTCTTGTTGAAACTCTGCAAAAAACAAGTGATTTGCATGGGAAGTGTTGATTCGATGTCCAGGCAAGGAAAGGTGACAGAAAATATAGTCTTCTGGAGCATGCAGCGTATCGTTGGGATGAAAATTGATATCGAAGCAAGTAAATACTACAGAGAAAGCTTGAACGTTTTACAATCACTCAAACCTCGATACCTGTTCCCTCAACGTCATATTTCCAGCCTAGTGACTCATACACGATTCCGCCAAAGGCATCGTATTGGCGAGCTTAGAGGGCAGGCGTCACTACGTCCACACACGTTGACTATGTTTTCTAGAAGGTAGGGAGGCATCACGAGTTACAGATTGCATTTCTGTCGTTTCAGTGTCCACTCAAGTTGGACTTCGAGTTTTCTTTGCGTACTTACATAGCTTCTGCTTTTTCAAGCTCAATACATCCTGGCATATATGTTGTGTATAGGCATCGTGATTTGGAGTGTGGCGAGAAGAACCTTTACCCTTTGATGAAGTGCCGATTCCGTCGTGCACATTACAGTACTACTATCACGAACGGAGAGGCGTCTAGATTGGGATTAGAATGAGTTGTGCAGTTTTATTTATTTACGCTGTCTCTATCAGAGATTGAAAGAATAAAAATAATGACCGAGAGAACTGTAATCTACCAAATTTCGGATTGGGATGGAGGAAGTAATATATCACTTGAAGCGGAATGAATGAGCCACGGGTAAGTTGTGCTTAGGACTGCACGGACTGTCATGATGGATGGATTAGCTCGCTAGATCGATCATTAT
>Ga0247779_1000846_pt1 | contig 16297 bp, 24 predicted proteins | sample UWRJL221509R5_FD_179925 | JGI IMG/M metagenome (GOLD analysis project Ga0247779, IMG submission 179925) | Plant litter microbial communities from Arlington Agricultural Research Station in Wisconsin, United States - UWRJ-L221-509R-5 | ecosystem: Environmental > Terrestrial > Plant litter >... | reverse complement strand
TATCTACATGCCCTGTATATATCTGGTTTCGCACTTTTCCTGTCAAAATTGAATAACAACGGGGAGACCGGTCCCCAATCCACAAAAAAAGAAAACCAAGAAAGCGCAACTCAATACTGCATGGCGCGAGAGACCGGGGAAAAAGACAAGTGGTGGATGAACAAACGGTTATAAATATCAAGAACAAAATTTGGCCAAATTGCGCCAGTAGATAACGACGCGGATTATGGATAGATGAAATGCTGTAGATATTCATAAGGAAACTACACAGCATCAGAATCCTCCGGGAAGAGCAAGCACCGGGTGCTCGAATCCAGTGCGCCCTCGAAGCATGAGGTCCGCAGGAGCACTGCGTCTCTTCCATTTATAACTATCGTTCGCATCTTCTGCATATGTTGCTCTGGGAAGAGCATTCAGTGCCTTTTGCTCGGATGACAGTGTACGCCGCCTGAGCGTAGACAACATATCATGTGCCCTTTGACCCCTCGAATTAAGTGCATTGAGGTTGGTTTCTGTGAGGTCTGCGGGGGACTTTGTTTGTGTGCGTGGAACGACCAAGGTCGTAACGCGGAGTTCCGGAGAAAGATGTAAAAGCGGTGATTTGGGGGGCAATGCCTGAGCGGGGACGGCGACAGGTTTAGGTGCTTCATCGAGTTGCGTAGCAATCTGGCTAGACCTCAATGGCATCCTCAACCTACCAATTCCAACAGATGGACGTGGCTGATTAGTAGCGGGTACGAGACTGGGAAATTCGACGAGATCTGCCTTGGCAGAACGGGGAATTAGACGCGCAGAAATTTGGTCGAGGGAGGGTAATCTGTGAGGTTGCTTAATGGCTTCGTATTTGGCCTCTTTCGAATATACCACTCCGGGCAACCTGAAATCGACTTGCTCGACCCATGTATCGTGTTTCGAATTGTTGAGTGTTTCAAAGAGTGCTAGAGGAGATACAAGGCCAGGAGAGGGAAGACTGTAGTGAAAGATAGCTGGAGATTCAGGAGGAGTCTTTGGGGTACAAGCGGCAGAAGGGGACGGAGGCGCCTGAACTTTAGACAGGAAAAGCGCACGCCGTTCCACTGAGAAAAAAATTAGGACAGACTCTCGTATATAGTGACAAAAGTTTACGTACTTTGCTTGTTCTTATGAACCTTGAGCGCTATTTCTTTGCGGAGGTCCCCACCCTTCTTGCCCCCACTGAACGCGGCGGTCTTTTCCTTTGATGCGCTCAACAAAGCCTGGAATCGCTCGTTATCAAGACCCTTCGCAGAATGATCAACAGGTCGCAGGGGGGAGAGGGGTCTCCTGAAAGTGGTAGTAGTTGGAGGAGGGGTCAAATGCACTGGTCTGAACTGGTCCTCATCGTGTTGTAGATTAAAAGTAAAGAGCGAAGGACTTTCGAATGGTGGATCTTCCAAGGGAGCGAAAGAGATTTCAATTTGAGGGACTGAAGAAGAAAAATCCATTGTAAAAAGAGAGGGAAAAGGAAGAAAAGAGCTACCAGGCCCAGGGAAGAAAAGAAGAAGAGTTGAAGGAAAGGAAAAGGGAAAGCGCAGGCACGGGGCAAGGTTGACACTTGCAAGTCACAGGCTAGTGATATACTAGTACACGTTACCATCCTTGGCTCACTGTTACGAAGATCATCCCTACATTATCATACTTGACAACCAGTTTCCACGCTTTTCAACAGTAACTCTCAAAGCCTCGATTCAATTCGAGATCGCTCTACTTTACATATTCGAGATGTCTACAGACCTTCCACTGCTGCTGCCTCCGCCAATTTCTCCTTGAATAGCTTTTCCGCCTCTACCCAGACCCGAGCAGTATTTCGCGATGGGAATTCCAACAGTGAGGGAAGTAAGTCACCGCTGAACTGTTCTGATGCTTCGCGGGGCAGCAACGTGGGCAGGTGATCAATCGAGATGACGGAAAGCGGTGAGTTTCCCTCACTGTCAAACCACATCAGAAATTCGGTGTTTGGTAAGTAAATCCCAAATGGCACTTACCCAACCTCAACCGGTACTGTTGGCTTGTCAAAGGTGGTATTGATGTTGTAGATTGGGATGGGATTGTATGGGTTGGTGGTGTCGCAGCTTACATCAACGACAACAGACAAACGGCGGTCCTTTCCTGCAGCGGCAATTGTTTCGTGGGTGATGAAGGAAGGAATCTTGGACGAGAGATAGATGCAATTCACAAAGATATCGACGTCGAGTATCTCTGGGAACGGTCCGCCTTTGGCAGTTTCTGCCATATCCCACTTGAGGATATCATCCCTGAAATTTTCAAAAATTCAATCATCTCATTAAAAGAAGAATATACTCTAACAACTGCGTACTCTTCAAGACCGATCTTCCTGAATAGATCAACGGCACCTCGACCACAACGACCAAGAGCCCCTATGACCAAGGCTTTGACACCTTTGCCGCTTCCGCCGAGCTGCTTTTGGACGTCGTTAATCATGGCGGTCTCGTTTTCGTATGGAGTAAGCAACCCAAGCGCTTCTCCCTTTCGGCGAGCGGCAAGGGCCAGTGCTCCTGCAGCGGCACCAGCGAAGCCTGCATGGAAACCAAAGGCAGCAACACGGCGTCCTTGCGCGTCATTGAGAAACTCGATATCGTAAAGGGTTCCTCCTCCACGGTGGAAACGGGAGAGGACCTTTGACCACCCTGCCTGTTGCTTGTAACAGTGAGCAAACTGTATGTGGTTATGAGGCAATGGGTCGGTTGATTCAGGGAGTTCCTTCAAGCCGATAATAGGAACCGATGTGGGAGCACTTGGCCATGAATTGTTCTCCACGAGTTTACACCCGACCCTAAAAGGTATATTAGAAACGGATGACCCGATGGTAACGCATAGCACACGTACTTTTCATATTCCGCGTCGTCAAAAATGCGTTGCTCGTCGCGTTCGACAAATATGTCGAAACCAGCATCAATTAGTTTCTTGGAAGTGGTGGGAGTCAACGCGGCGCGTCGCTCAAATTCCTTCTTTTCACAGCGAAGCCAGAAAACTTTGGACATTGTGTGGGAGGTAGTAAAGGGAGTGGAGAGTTTGAAAGGAGTCTAAGCAGATTTTGTGGTAGCTGATGGTGACTCGATTGATTAGATCAAAAATTAAAAGGATTTCCCTCTTTGGGCGTATAGCCGATATTGCCGGCCCTGGTCCAAGTATTTACTATTTACATTTACAAATATATATGCACGTACTCTAATCACCAGCTTTCTGTAAATTTTAGCATCTTCAGCACCGTCTCGTATTTACCCTGATTATACTTCTCGAAAAGAGCTTTGGATGAACCTGCTGCTAAATGCTCGTCGCCTTTCTTGAGTCCATCCACTGTAGTCTTGGTGAACTCGTCGAGGGGCATCCACGACTTAGACAGCATCTCGGTAGTCCCATACGCTATTTTGATTCCTCTAAGTTGTTTTACCTGCAGCATAAAGCAAGTCTACTTACCATCATGCAATTCAGATTCTACCAAGCTTTTCAGAATTTCAGTGTCAGATTACGTCTTTCTTATACAATTACGTCGAAACTCACGGAGGTATGATTTCCAATACCTTAATGTTTGTCTCGTTGAGCTGAGCACGAAGAGATGTCGTGAAACTGCTCAGAGCCGCTTTGGATGCAGAGTAATTGGCTACCGCTGCCAGAGGTACAATGCTCAAACCCGAAGTGACAGTAACGATGAACGAAGGACGGCCTTGTTCCTGAAAAAAAACACGATGAGAAAGAGCACTGACTTCTACAGGTTTCGGTCTCACCGATAGCTTCAAGAAATGAGGTAATACGTAGGATATGAATGCCACAACCGAAGTGTAGTTGATGTGCATTTCCTCAGTTATCTCTAGTTAAATATTGTCAGAGCTACGAAATGGTACCTATCGGAGAATGTACTCGTCAAGTCAATCCCGTTCTTTACTTTGACTTGATGTTGAATGCCCGCATTCAAAATGATACTATCAAGCTGTAATATCGCAAGATCAGTCCTGAGGTTTTACCGAAGTAATATAAACAGGAAAACGGACATCTGGGTAACGTGCAAGCAAATCATCGACCGATTTCCTCAGCGAATTTAGATCCAAGCTCAAGTCAAGGTATTCAGCATGGAGACCAGCCGCAGAAAGTTCCTCAAGGCGATCTTTTCGACGGCCAGTCGCTATAACCTTCGGATGAGTGGGGAGTTTGGCGATATCCAAAGCGAGGGCTCTTCCAATCCCAGATGTCGCGCCAGTTATAAGGATACACTTGGAGTCATCGATAGAGGGCATATCTAATGTTGTACTGATGTTTGAATGAGCTGATTAGAGACAAGAAAGACTATAAGATAAAAGGGGGCGAATACACGATTGGACTATTATAAGTGGTAATCTCGGTTGAATTTGTTCCGTGAATTTGTTCTTTTGTGAGAATTCATGCGATGATTTATAAGAGTTTTGTCAAGTCACTTACGAGTCGTTAAATTCCAATTATTAATCGTTACGAGTTGAATGTATCCATGGAGAAATGATTCAGAAGATATTGTTTTTTTGTACAAGAAATCATCGAGACGACAAATAACTTAGACTGTTATATTTGAAGACTCTGACCTAGTAACTGATGAGGGGCTTGGAATCATGTGATACATGCAAAATGTGACTGTTGACGGAAAACATGTCACGAATATGTATTATTATAAGACCTAACCCTCGTCTAAACCCTACCGTTACCCTCAACCTTAAACTTGGGGCAGCTTAACAGGGTCTGCTAGATAGTAAGAACCATGGTACGCGCCTTTCACTTGCTTATGAACAACCATGCTAAATAAATACTTTGTAGCCAATATTTCAGGATGCCAGCGGGCTTGCGGTCAAGTTCTTCATTCAAAAGGATGTGCCTCAAGAAATCCAAGCAGAATTATGCGAAACCATAACTGTAATTCTTTCAAGCGCACCACGGGTGACACTGCTAATCGGCTTATATATTTACAGGCTCTTGGGGGAAGAGTTGAGTCCAAGGTACCTAGGCAGGGTTACATTCTTGTTCAGCTCAACACGCCAGAAGAGGAAAGACTCAGGCTTTGCTGGACGAGCGCGGATAGACCAGACCGACACTTTGTACCGTATACCTTTGTCGAAGCCTGTAAAGTCGCCGGCGTATTGTTGAAGCAAATCTTCGTGGAGAATGGTGTCCCAATCCCTATGCATATCCATCCGAGTATCGCCAACGTCAACGCCAGAAATGCATTGAGTTTGAGAATATCGGTCCGTTTATCTTGCATTTACTGTGTATATAAGCAGTCTAACGTGGATTCCTTTGCAGAACTCGGGTGGCGATCCTCATGCTTCTGCTCAATCTGCCCGTGTCATTCTTGCTGACCCGAATACCGAAGTCTTCCAACACCTCGTCAAGACATACCAAGGCGTATCAGATAAATACATCGAGTCGTACCTCTGGGTTAAGAAATGCGTCGAGAAAGGGGCTGTAGTTTATACGCCACTGATATACAAGAATCCTGGTGGTCGTAGGCCTGGTGAAGAGTAAGTCGCCCATTTCTTTGTTAAGTCTTGCATTCACGGAACATACAGACGTACCCAATTTTCCGAAGAGGATGAAGAACATCTGTGCCAGTGGATTGCAGCAAAAATCCCGTACAAAGAAACAGGCGGAAGAACTGGGAATCGTCTTTATCAACAATTATGTGAACTCGTATGTCTTGCAAAATTTAGACTTCTGGTGTATCAGCTCTTGACACTAATTATTTCAGAGCTCCGACCCTGAATATACATGGGTTACGCGCCACACCTGGCAATCATGGAGGGAGAGGTACAAGAAAAATGCGCAACGTCTAGATCCCATTATCGGACGTATTGTTGAACAGAAAAAGCCCGTACTTGGGGAGAAGGGTCAATACGGTTATGTTCGACAACCCGAAGAAAAGCCTAAGCGAACCCGGAAGAGAAAGGCAAGGGGCGATGGACAGTTTTCTCAATCCGATGAATACCAGAATGAAATAAACCCTGGTGATATTATACCAGGCCCAAGTCATATTCCTGACACGGATCCAACAATTAACCCACCTCATCATCTGCATCATGCAATGACAATGCATAATTTGGCAGAAATCAATCACGGGTATCCTCCAATGATTCCTATCCCTCCTCCCCCATCAGCTACTCTTGACGGCTCCTCCATTAGACGAAGTCCAGCTGAAGAAGAAATGGATGATAATGAAGAAGGCACAGATTGGGCCATCCGTGTAGGAAATGCGCCACCTCCGAATTGGGCCAAGAGGAAGCCCAATGACGAAGAAGGGAACGAGGATAGAAATAAAAGGGCACGGCTTGAACAGTAAGTCACCAGTTTGTCTTGGTATATCATCAAGATCAAGAACATTTAACAAGGGAACCAATTCATGCACCGGAGTTTCAAAATGCTAACGTCGAAGCGCAGTCCCCTCTTCCTACTGCTGCATTGCTGGCTATTGCAAATATGCATGTAATTGACCAAGGCATCCGGGACATCGCAAAAGAATTCAGATTCACTGTTGAAGAGGTCCAAGAATTCTATGACAAGTGCGGTGAGATGGGGTTAACACGCATACGCTTCCAGCGAATGCGCGAAGAATTAGTAGCCAAATTTAGTGACGATTTCGTGAAATAACTTGTAGAAGTTTTATGTGTAATCATTTGTATTATCTGGATCTTTTGTCATATCTGTCTTCCCCACCTGTTTTTGTCATTAATATCACTACTGTAGCCTACGAATCATTCATCATAATCCCAGTTTCATCGAATAACTTGTAATTTGCACCACGGGGCGCAGTCGGACTTTCGAATGCCTTGCGTCTCCTAATTTTTTACGTAAGTATTTATACCAAGGGTTCGATAAGGAGGATGGTGTATGCTTACTTTTCGCCTGCTGCTGCAGATGGGAAAGAGCCAAATAGGTCAGGATGCTTTGGTAGTGGGGATTCCCTATATATAAAAAAGAGAAAATGGTAGGCGGAGAATGCGAGATAATATATCAATGCTTACGAGAAATAAGGATGTTGGAGAGCCTCCTCTGCGCTAATTCTTTGCTCTGGGTCGTAAGTGAGTAAGGACATCAAGAGATCCAAACCGGCAGACGTCAAATAAGGAAATTTCTGCCTAAATTGGTGTGGCTGCGGAGACGGCAGAGAAATCGTTTTTGCCAGTGGAAGGGAGGTGTATTCTGGCCATGAATGGGTCGTTGGAGGTCCTAAAAGCTTAAAGATCATGGAAAGAAGTTCTAGCTCTCCGTGCGCTTGAAAGAGGGGTTCTTTCAATAGCAGCTCGGCAAAAATACATCCAACGGACCACATATCGACTGCTGTTGAATAGGTCGTTGCTCCTAGCAATATTTCAGGCGCTCTAAAAACAACATATGTCAATGACACTTCTGGAGGCATTCACTCTTTGACACACCGATACCACAAAGTTACCACTAGTTGAGTCATTCCACCAACGCCCACAGGATCGCCGTACCGTCTTGCAAGTCCAAAATCAGCGACCTTAATTGTACCCCTGTTATTCATGAGGAGATTGCTGGTCTTTAAATCTCTGTGCAATATCCATTGGTCGTGACAATGGTTTACCGCAGAAAGTAGTTGCAGCATGAGAGTCTTGATTTCGGATTGGAGGAAGGGTGAAGGCATCATGGTGAGCAGGGACTTGAGATCGTGTTCAATAAAATCCATCACAACAAACACTCTTTGTCATTCCACCGAGAGAACGAATCGTGATTACATGAAGGTCTAAAGACAGGAAACTCAATACGCACTGGGTCAATGTATCCCCGACTACAACCTCACGAATACCCACCACATTTTCATGTCGACATGACATGAGAGCATATACCTCCCTAAGTGCTGTTATAGGGAAGCCATTCTTCTCTTCGTCCAGCTTCAGTTTCTTTAATGCGACAATGTCTCCAGTCTGCTTATCCTTCGCTCGGAATACGACTCCATAAGATCCCTCTTCGATTTGGTTGAGCCTTTCGTAGGAATACACAGAGCGCGACGGTTGAATTGGTGGATGTCTTGTTCTGGGAGGAACGTATCTACTGTGCCCTGGTCTGGAAATGACAGGCGGTGTCGCGACTTGAGGTACCTGAGGCGCTCGGAACGTTTCTTCAGATGACTTTGTCGGCTTCTGTTTGACACGACGCTTGGGTTGTGGTACAAAAGGGACGTCGTCGTCGTCGTCTTGGTCCCATTTCGAACGCTTTTTTGATGGAGTAGATGAACCAGATTCAGTGGTCATGCTCATGGTGGATCAAGGAAAAGGAAAGTCGGATGCCCATCAATCTCTATTAGTACGTATCAGCCACCAAATTCAAAGGCTCATCAACAACTTGCATATTTATTGGACTGGAAAATTTCAGGCATGTAGTTGAACACATCTATATATTCTGCAAATTGCAATTTTCGGTACTTTATTAACTACCAGGGCCTCGAATATCTTCATCGAGACATTTTAGCAAATTGTGCTTCACTTCTCCAACGGCCCATGGCTCCTCAACATATGCTTCAGTAAAAAATGGTTCCACGCATACTTTGGCCATAGACACAAACAGATCCTCTAGTATCCAAGTCAATCGTGGTCCAGTCAATTCGATGGCCGGTTCTGAATTGATTTCCAAAATTTTAACTTGGAATTTTTTGCCTGTATCCAAAGTCGGGTTGTGACTGACTAAAAAATCAACACCGTAGAGCTCAAATGCGTTGGGGAGCGGCTAAAGCACGTCAGGATGGAGTTTCTTGATGGATGGGTAGGAGAACCAATACCTGGAAGTGCACTGGATTTTGTAATGCTGCTTTGAATACTTCCGATAGAACCTCTGCAACCTCAGAAAGCAGTGCTTGAATATCTAAAGACGTCAACTTCTCATTTATGGCACCTGAAAGTATATGGCATCCCTCTAGTTCATCCAGTAATCGAACATTACTCTCTCCAAGCTCTGTCTGTAGCGAGGTGTTCGTCAGATGAGACTGCAGATCAATTTCGGGTGTTTCTTGGTCCAATTCTTCTTTGGGAGGGAGGGAGGTGTATCTTTCAGATGAAAAGAGAGCAAGGATTCTGTGGTAAACGTAAAGCTTTATATCTCCTCGGGAAACGCAGTAAACCCTGAGATGAAACTGTGGGTATAGAGGTAAAGAAGTGAGGCAGTCGTCACATTTAACAAGCACCTGAAACTCTGACCTTTCGACCGACAAGCTCCTCTTTAGATTTTTGTTTGTCATTTGTTTCAGTGGGATCAAAGAGAAGAGGCGTGTTTACATATTCCTTGGGGAATAGATCAGAACGTTTTCGTGTAGGTGGAAAGCCTAACGCTTCAAACCTGGATAACGAAATGGCGCAGCTGAGAGGTGACCACCGATGTATCTTTTCCTTCTTGATCCTCCATCTCTTCTTCCGAGTCGTCCACGTCGAATTCTTCGAAAATTTGTTGTAGATCTTCTTTGCTTTGGAATATTCTGATGCCCATGCCTCGGTCTGCCATTCCACTAGAAATGGGAGGTCAGTGATATTCCTGTAAGGGCTGGATTTATTTACGGTTTTAGAATCCACCAGGAGTTACCAGAATCAAGTTCCTCACCCAGATCCCATAACTCATCTGCCCACATTTCATCCAATTCATCAGCAAATGATATCTCGACCTCGAAAGTCTGGGGACAAGCATTTTTTAAGATGCTATCGGGTTTCTTCTTGAGATATGACCTGATAATTTGAGAAAGATAATGCTTGCGTATGAGAGCCTTCCGGAAAGTATAGCTTGAGGCGAGGACAGTATTGCGCTTGAAATGAAGGAGCTCATGGTCTATGTCGTCGTATGTGCACCATTGCAAAAGGGGCTGCTCATGATTATGTTTGGAAACGGTGGTAACAGTCAACAAAGAATTGTGAAGGGCGTTGTTGACAAGACGACCTGTGAGGGGCGCTGAAGGCCATGAGAGGAAGGCATTGATGCTGGACATGGCGGAGGAAGAAGAGATTTTATCTAATCTGAAAATTTAAATAAATAACACATGATTGATGCAATGAGTGTTAGCGCCGCAACGACACAGAGTACATATGTAACACATCAAATAACGGCCGCAATCATTAGTTCTTCCTTTCTACTCACCGTCTTCAACGATGTCTAGCAGCTTTCCATTACTCTTTCAACCCACCTTTACACAAGGGCTTATTATTGGACAACTCACTATCTTGATACTTCTGGGCATGATCCTCAAGTATCTCTTTCTTGAATCGTCACAATATCCGTTCAAGGCCGCTGCATACCATCAACAAGTGGATAGCGACGCGTATCTTCGGCAACGCGACTTTCAGGCGCGTAAAAGTATCCCGCAACACGACCCAGACACTCTCGAGTCTACCGAATGGTTCAATCTACTTTTTCGTCAGGTGGGTTCTCTCCGCACGCATGATTCGTCTCAAGTTTTACTTTTCATACACTCTCATAGATTCTCGACGTCTACAGATCCAAACTTAGGAATGATACAGAGGGTATTGAAGGGGACGAGATTGCGAGAAAACGAATCGAGGCATACGCCAACTCTATTCGGCCAACTGGCTTCGTGGTATGTACTCTGTCGGTTGTTGGAGATTCTCAGTCGATGGCTGAACTCATCCAACTCAGGATCATATCACTGTCCACTCGGTAAATCTCGGACTTTCTGCGCCATGTCTTTTTAATGCACGTATACGCGAAGAATTTCAAGGTTCCCCACCAGTAAGTCTGAATGACTTCACTGCGTTGTTCCCTGCCAAAAGCTCACTTTCTTTGCAGGAAATAGAATTTGATGCGTCTTATACAGACACGATATCATTATCGCTGTCAACCTCATATTTGTTCAACTACCCAACTGCATCTTTTGCACGTTTACCCATATCCCTTACAATATCACTTTCTCAATTCAAATCTTCGGTAAGTCGTCCTTTTCTTTGGTTGAGTGCTTCTTGTTTATGTTCCCTTCGACAGATATGTGTCCAACCACCTTCCACCACATCCGTTGCCCCTGCACTCACTCTAACGATATCTCCAAATTTTACCCTAGATCTGACGACAACATCTCTGATGGGCAGTCGTGCCAAGCTTGCCAACGTCCCAAAACTGCATGAACTCATACAACATCAGGTCAGGCGCGTGCTAGCTGCGCGTGCCTCTTGGAAAATCCCTCTACCTGGCCTAGCTACCGTCGCAGAAGTCAAAGAGCAATTAAAAACATAGTTATGGGTCCTGAAACTGATCACTATATTATATACCCCAGCCCACATGACTATGTAAAATGTTGCAAAAGATAAATTACAATACCTGTACTTAATACATATCATTATTATCCTTTTCTTCCACCCATCTTCACCATTACTCACAACAAACATTCTTTACCACAACGTTAAAAATACCACCGTCATTTTCTGCGAAAAAATAGCGAGTTGGTTTAGATCCCAAGTTTGTCGAGCCACAATTCAATTTCGACAAACGTCTGCTGCTGGTTCAAGTCTTTGATGGAGATGACATCCACGTTCTCGCTTTGGCATATTCTGTTTTTCTCTCGCAGTTCAGAGACTTCCTCTGGTGTACCGATGACTGCAATAGGAAATTCTGGCTCGTAGTTGAATTCCTCGAGGGGTGTAGGAAAACGCTTAGAGTCAAGCTCATTGTTTGATACAGGCGGCGATATTAACACCATGGCTGATGCAGGGTTCGAGGATATGTAGGTCTGAGCAACGAGACACGCAGAACCACTGGCAACGATAACAGGAGGGAATGGTATCGCAGTGAGTCTTACGACAGACTTCAACTCTTTAAAAAGGTTTGGTTGCGAAAGAATCACACTTCAAGTAGACTGTAGACCAGCAAAATAGAACTTAGCATACCTGCTTCATAATTTTCCATCATAGTCTGTGAGTTCTGCGTTGGCGACTGAGGTACCTTTAAGTCGGTTTGAATGCAGGTAAAGCCTTTTTCGGAGAGCATAGAGGATAGAATGGCGAATAGTTTACTGGGCGTATTATCTAGCTCCGAGACCGAAACGAATACCAGTGGTGTTGGTGATTCACGTGGGGCAGTCGGGGGAGGAACACGCAAAAGAAAGGAGGAGGATGCCAGACGAACACCTATGCGAGCAGCTGTAGGATTCATCCTAGGAATGTAGCGCAGATATCTATGGAACATGGAATGCATTGTTGTTGTAGTGGAGAGGCAAGGAAGGAAGGATCCTGAAATGAGCCCAGAAAAGGTTCCTTCCTAAATTGGTCCATAAAATCATTTTACTGCTTGATCCAAACCTCCAACCATGGCAGCTGTAGTCTCAAGTATTGTCTTCGATGATATCTTCACCATTAATGCTATCGACAAGGAAGGGAAGAAGTTTGACAGAGGTCTGACCTACCAGCTTCTATTCTCAATCATGGTCATCTCTTTACACAGCGCCTACTAGTGTCCCGCTTATACGCCCATTCAAAAAACTATGACATGGACTTGACTTTGGATTATAACGTGGAACTGTTCCCTCTCCAGCAAGAACAGAACTTTGCACTTGCTCTCGCAACTTCTTTGGTTACTGGAGGCCAAAATACCAAGGGCGCGACGGACGATGCCAATAACAACGCCAATGAAACGGAAAGAGATGTTTGGCGGCCAGATGGTAAAGGAAGTAGAGGTCTCGAAGACGAGTACGACTATGTGATGTATGGAAAGGTCGGTCGTTCGTGGCCCAGTCTCTAATATATATCTTATTCAACGAGCTTCATCTACAGATTTACAAATTTGACGGTGAATCGGGAGAAATTGTGTATGTTGTTTTCTCATGGGTGAACGCTCAATGGTTTTACTCAAGAACTTATAGCACTGCGTACATTTCCTTTGGCGGATTGCTAATGTCCTTAACGGGATCGTATCGACATATGACAAGTATTGTGCTAGGAGATCCCATTTATCTACTCATGAGGAAGTAAAAATCCTGTTCCACTATTGTTGACTTTCCATTAATGAATTTTAATCTGTTATACACATTATATATATATATATATCATGTCGCATATATGTTATGGAACGTGAGGTAAAAAATACAGATGCAACTACCACTTATATAACCAATAAAGAATAAGTCAAGATCCCCCGAATTAGTACCAATGTAAAAAGAGGCAATGTTCAAGCATACGTATTTAGGAGTTAGTTGGCTTCTGGAACCTGCTGGATATCCTGATATCGGCAGGTACGTGAATCAAAGAGACCCGCTTCGCCCCACGCGTTTTATTCCAATCTTCCGCAAGATCGTCAACCTCAACATCTAATAGTGACGAAGGTTTGGCCACCTCTTGCTTGGTCGTTATGTGATGAGAATGTGATGAAAGAGATGAGAGGGACCGATGATTAGGGTCGCCTGAATTTGACACAAAGGAAGGCGTGGAGCGATTGTTCGGAGCTTCGTAATTGGTCGTGAGGAAAGCGACATCATCAGAGGAAGGCCACTCAAAACCGGATTCCATCGCGGAATGAAAGGAGCCAGACGATGAATCTGGCCTTGGGGATGTTGGTGTCTTCGGAAAACGAGTGGAATCCTCGGGTGACGAAGGGACCCCAACACCATCCAGGAGGAGTGTCATCTTCGGGTATCTGCTTTGAAGCGTTTCTTTTGCGACACGTAAAGCAGTCTCCTTAGAGTCATTCCAAGAGCGGTCTTCAGAAGTAAGGTCAGCGCGTAGAACATCCCTATGACATCTTATCTTCTCAATCTCTAATCGCACCTGTGCAATGCGCTTTGCGATACTTTGCACAGTAGCGGAAAGCCTTGACCGTGTGGACTTTTGGAAAGGGGTGAGGATAGAAAGATTGTGGATGAACCGCATGTCGGAATCAAGTTGAGACTGCGATGCAGATAGCTTGGCATCCAAATCTCGTATCTTTGATTGGATAATTTGGGATCTTGTTGGGAACCTAGAGTTGGTGCTGTTGGACGAGTGAAACGAACCCAGGGGAGAGTCGACCTCATCTTTGTCGGTCACCAGTTCGCTTGCAATACTTGTACTATCTTCTAAAGAGCTCCAAGAAGTAGCTGCGAGGTCTGCTTTCACTTGGTCAAACGTCGCTTTGAACTGCTCAGCACCGTCAATTTCCGGGGCCACGGGTACTTCTCCATTAAAGTCGGTGCTTTCACCGACCATTGTGACTCTACGTCGTGCTGGTGGTCGACTACTGTGAGGACCAGAGAGCATGTCCATGAGGGCGTTCGGTGCGGTTGAGTCCCATGAACGTTGATGAATAGTATTTGAACGCTTCTGCATGTCGTGAAGATGTGATGTTGCTGCTGCGACCCCTGTCAGAAGGACATCTTCACCTGAGAGCCCTGGTGGCCGAATTCTGACCCCAGCAGACTTGAAAGCACTGGCATAATTGATACGCGATATCCATTCGTCGAGGTCTTTGTCATCACCTGCCTGGAGAAGAAGTTGCTGACCGTCAGGTAGCACGAAACGCATAGTGTGCTTGTACTATATAATTTACTGTTAGGCCGATTCTTTGTCACAATGTTTGAAAAAACCACACCTTTGTATATGAATGATCATACACTGCAATGGCGTCCTTGACAGAGAAAGATTCATCCGGCTTGAAGACAGAATTCGGAGGAGGTGGAGGAATGGCGCTCTCTTCCACAGAGTCCTTGGGATGAGACAAAGCAGCAACCCATGCGGTATCGCGGAAAAACAGTAATTGAGAACCAGTCAAAATGACACTCCATGTTTTCCATTTCCGGTTCGATGACTTGCGCCCTCCGGCAGAAATATCGTCCTTCTTGTTTAATAATCCAATCTTAGTGATCTTCAAACTCCAGCTCCTAGAATTACTTCTGAGAGAATATGCCAACCGGTTATTTTCCACGGTGTCGAAGGAGTTTGATCTCCCAGGAGGATTGAATAGGGGCATCTTATTCATCCCAGGAACATCAACCTCTAAAACATTTGCGTCCACAAAGGCTCGATGTAGTTCTGCTTCGTCCCAAGATCCTTCGATTCCTTCGTAAGAGTACGGATTCTCTAATGGCAGATAGGAATTGACGTCTACTCTCAGGGGGCCAAGGAGATTCTACATGGAGCGTGTTTTAGTAGACACGTCCATCCAGAGAGACGTTACTTACATTGATAATCAAATAATATGGATCAATCTTGTTACTGATTCTAAAAGGAGCCTGTGTATTTAAAGAAATGGCCGACGTGGGTGAGCTGACTGTCGCAGATCGTGCGACATCTGGAAAGGAACCAAGCTGCCCATTGAAGTCCACTGGATCTTCAATGAAGATAAAAGGCGCAAAAACGACGTTATCATAGAAGCACTGCATAAGAAATTGATAAGACACACGCTAATTGTAATATAGTTGCGAACTTACGTCTAAAATCTCAACAGGTATCCCAGGAATTTTCGTGTTCTTGATGTAGTCCAACTTTGTCATCTTTCGTCTATTAGAAGGGTTAAATGTGTCCGTATGTAACATGATAAGACTGAATGCCAAGATATATGGATGATCTGAACAAGATACACGATTAACACAAATTACTCTCGTTCCAAAGAATTCAGCCGACCTTCAGAAGTAAAAGTGTTTGCATTGCATTGCATATATCGAGCTGCAAAAGCTTCCATGACCCTATCAATTTGCTGTGTTTCACGAGGAAGGCCAACTTCCATAAGTAATTTTCGCAAGGCAATGTCGAGGGGGACGTCGTAAAAATCAAACTGGTTGATGTATGCTTGAAGGGCGGAGGCGTAGAAAGGATCCACGCTATAGAAGAGCGCAAAATTTAGCCGGTTTGAGATATAAAAGATCCAAGATACATACCTCGAAGCCAAAATTCCTGCGACTTCAGCTTTGCTCACCGCGGCCTTCAATCGGGTAAGGTAAACTTCAGGAGCTTCTTCTTGTCCAAAGAGAGGTTTGGGAATGGGGTTATCTATTTTATGAGGAGAAGGGTGGTGTGACGGACTTCGAAAACTGAAGTGAGAATTATTATTGGGTGGTATGCTACTTGAAGGAGAGGATTCGCCGGAGGAAAAAACGCCCATGGAAAGTCGATGGAGAAGAGGCGTGCTGGCTTGCCGCCTAGGTCGGTAAGCCGGAGGAGCCTCTCCGCTCAACATTATCTTGCTGGTTGATGGGGAATCTTGAGGGGAATTTGTCCACGGGATTGGAGGAGTTGAACAAAGCATTTGGGGTTCGGACGTTGAAATCATTGTCGACTCCAAGGCTTGAGAACCTTCGGATTGGCCCCTAGATAGTTGCATAGCGCGTGTTGCA
>Ga0247779_1000845_pt1 | contig 16318 bp, 27 predicted proteins | sample UWRJL221509R5_FD_179925 | JGI IMG/M metagenome (GOLD analysis project Ga0247779, IMG submission 179925) | Plant litter microbial communities from Arlington Agricultural Research Station in Wisconsin, United States - UWRJ-L221-509R-5 | ecosystem: Environmental > Terrestrial > Plant litter >... | reverse complement strand
AACTCAGCCTTCTTCTTCTCTTCCTCCTCTTGCTGCTTCGTCTTCTTAGCAGGAGCACCAGGAGCGGCGCCACGTTTCTTAGCCTCACGAGCCTCCTTCTCCTGCTGTTTAATGCGCTTGATACGAGGATCCAAGCTGAAAAGCAAGGTTCAGTCAGGATATCAATCGAGAAAGAGCAAACGTTAATAACAATCGCACCTAAGTGTCATGTCGACCAGACCTCTGAGCTTGGCGATATCTTCCTTCTTTCTGCGAGCGCGTTCAGACTTGTTTTTCTTCTCGGTATATCGCTTGTCGTCACGGCTAGGTGGGTGAACATTCGGATTAAGTTATAGTGCAAGTTAAGTTTGAGATGAAGCCATACCTGTCGCTACCTTCATTGACTTCCTTGTCAAGCCATTCAAAGCTTCTCCAGCTGTCAAAGTTGTACCAGAAATCGTAGAATCCTTCCACTTCTTCTTTCGTGGAGTCGATGTGGCCTAGTCCGGGAACGGGTTGAACCTTGGAGAATCGAGAATATAATTCAAAGACGGGAACAAGAGCCTTGAAGAAGTCGAGGTTCTTCGACTGGGATTGCAGCCGGTCAGAAATATAGAACGATACGCGCGATCAAATGAGAAGATACCTTGAATTCGGAAGCGGTTGGCATATCCTCTTCAAGTTCCAGGAAGATAGGATCAACAGAATCGAATTGACGGCGCTTCTCTGGGTTGGTAAGGACTTCGTGCGCTTTTTGAATGCATTTGAAGAATGCATCGTCGTTAGTATTTTGGTTAACACCAGCGAGGTAGAGTGAGTTATTGACGGCGGGTGTGGTGGAACCCGCCTTTTTATCGGGGTGATGCTTCAAAACCTTCTTGCGGTCTGATAGAAATAAGCCTCTCGAAATGGAGGATATCGAAAAGTACAAACTCACGAGCAATTTTGATCTGATCGGCGGTAGCCTTGTAACGAAGATGGGAGAGACCAAGGACGGCATAGTGATCTTGTTTCTGAAAACAATATAAGATGGGGAAAAGGCGCACTAAGCACTTGTAAACTAACCTTCCACTCTTTGGGATCAAGGGCCAGGAGCTCGGGGGTTTCTTCCTCATCGCCTACACCAAGATCATCCTCTCCTGCGAGATCATCTCCGTGAAGAGCAGCAAGGCGCTCGCGTTCGGCTTCAAGATGCTTATCGAGAGACGAGAAAGAGTGTGAGTGATGAAGGGATAGACGAAGATGGTTGAGGTATGCAGGTCCAACAGGAAGTAGAGTACGATGACCAGAAGGATGGGGAGCTGCAAGACGCGTACCCAAAATAAGTGAATAGTTGATAAACGATAAAATAGCAAAAACATACAGGAAATACGGGAAGTAGATGGGACACTGGGAGCCCTGTAAGAGGCAGGGACAGGTTGAGTGGCAATCGAAAGGACTTGAACGGCCGCCATCGTAGTAACTAATTGAAAGAGAGCAAAAACTTTTTTTGTCACATCATCCTTCGGTAACATCTCTTGTCACACAATTCCTCTAGTAGCTCAACGCTCAAAACCATATTATAACAGAACCAAAATATCTAGTACAAGCTGTGATATAGAAATGTAAGGGCCTCATAGTCAAGCATTTTCCATTCCGTTGCTGGTGTGCAATGGTGCAGTGCTGGAAGACGCTCCGGCTTAATTGGGCGCTGTATAACATCCATCTTCCCCCGAAACTGATACCCTCTTTCAAGAAAACTGAAAAAGAGTTGCTGTCGCACGTTGGCAAACAGCAGCGGTGAGGGTTTTTTTCAAGTTCTCAATTCCAGGTTCCGTCTCTTTTATAACCAGGGGACAAAATTACCACGTGATCGTTCGCATACTATGGAATTTATTTAATAAAAATAGATGATAACCGTTTCTTTATAGTTTCGCAGAGGATCCCCCATTTCTCGGTTCCGTCGACACGATAACAAGAGCGCCATATATTTTGTCAGCCAGCCCAGAAGGATTGGTTTGCACAATCTGGAAATTGGACAAAAATGAGCAAAAATGGTCCACAAGTACACACTTTCCCTTACAAGGTGGCCAGCTCCTGGCACTCGAGCGACTGAAACGAGATTGTGTGCCCCTCCTGATCGCACATTTATCACATCTTCCTTGACTCTGGCTGGGCTGTTAAGAAAATATCTTAGTACATCGAGGCACTCCCCCCAAACGGACCCTTCTGGCTCACAGATAATCATTAACGCCCCCATAAATCAAGTGAGTAGGAACCTGCTTGACTATGTTCGCAAAATTTTGATATACACGTCTAGCGCCAACATTGTCCCGATAGGTTGCCTATACGGAAGCGACCAACCCGTCTGTGAATTGTTTGACGCTAGCGAATAAAAAAAAACTCACTGCTTCTTGGAAACGGGTACACTTCAACGTCACACCTTCCGTCTTATCGGGATAATCAACTGTCGGCAAAGGTCTCATTCCCGATTCCTTAAATCTCAAATATCAATACTGGTCCAGCAAACCCAAATGTATCACTAACAACATAGCTCCTCAGAACTCGGTCATCCCACGATTTCCAAGTTCCGCGGGATTTCAATGCCTGGTAAGCTTCCTCCTTGGACGGCCAGATATCTCTCCTCTTCTCAGCTCCAGAGACAAGGATATCCGTGGCCCCATCCACGACGTCGTCAGACATAATCATTACCTCGCAGAAAATAAAAGACATAAACTTTATTTTTGGCCAGTACCCCAAAGACAGTGATCTGCATGTGCATCATTAGTCTAGCCAAACACAAAAGATATATATAACCGTGCTCACGTAGACACCGCGCCCATGGAATGTCCGACCCCGACGAGCTTATGACCTGTAAAGTCGACGTCGACCCCCGTTCCAAGGCCCGCTAGAAAAAGGTGAATACTGCGCCCGTACTCTTCCCAACCAACTGCCATGAATCATCATCAGAGGATAGCCTATTTTTCACACAGAAAACCTACAAGTATCTTTATTCCGATACCCATTGAATAACGCCTCTTCATTGACCACAGCGGCTTCACCATGGTTAGGACAATCAATCGTCCATATTTCACGTATCTTAACTTTCTGTCCACCCTTTTCGATCCTTTTCAGCAAATCATCTATAAGTGGCTCCCATTGCTCCTTGTGAAAGCTGGTTCCATGAGAGAAGATCAGCGTTAGTGCATCAGGATCATGGCTATTCGAGGAATCCGGCTTCCAAAATTTCTTGACGACAGAAACAAGATTGTAGCTGGGACGAGAATCGAAGACGTAGGATTGTGAAGAAAAGCCACTAATCATCTTCCGGGAAATAGTATACAGGCAAAAGGAAATGGCAGTAGGACGGAAAAGTTTGAAAGAGAGGACGTACGAATGATATATCCTAAGTATAGCCCCTATAAACCTCGGGTCAACGGCCAGCGGTAATTCGTTGACCGGTCACCGGAACAATACACACATATGTCTTGGAAAAAAGTTTTGTAGAATAATAAGGTGGGTATAAACAGATTAATTCCTATATATTACAATTTACTCTTCAGATCCATTTTTTCTTCTTCCCTTCTTTTTCGTGCCCGGATAGCTTGACCCACACGGCTCACACTTTCTCGTCCAAGTAGTTTACTAATCCACCAACCAATGTCTGATATCTTCTCCAAATCTATCGTTCCCCCTCCGTACCTGGAGCCAGCCACATGGTACGGTGAATCTTGCAATGCGTACAATACATCTTCCGTAGCAACATTGCCGGTAGCACCAGGTGAATAGGGGCATCCACCCAGCCCACCGACGGACGAATCAATAGTTCGGATGCCATGGTCGAGAGCCGTCATCATATTCGCAACCCCGGTGCCATAGGTGTCATGGAACTAAACAGTAAATCAGTACCGAGAGATGACAAGCAGAATGCACGTTTCCTACATGTCCCTGTATACATTCATTCATTCAAAATCAATGACATCCTGAATTAAGTAGTAGGATTCTCAACACTCACAGCTAATTTTTCCACCGGAATACTCTTCTTCACCTCCTCAATCATCTCAGCGACCTCGTGCGGTCTACCTTGCCCCACAGTCTCCCCAAGACTTACTTCATAGCATCCCATATCCAACAGAGCTTTAGACACTTCTCGTACACGTTTATAATCCGTCTTTCCAGAGAAAGGGCACGCGATGACCACACTAACATAACCTCTCACCCTTAATCCATGATCCACAGCCATTCGCGCAACAGGCTCCAGTCTTTCCAAAGACTCTGCAATCGTGCAGTTCAGATTCGCTTTGGTAAAAGCGTCCGTAGCTGCAGTGAAGATGGAGATTTCGTCTGTAAGGGGTGGCGACGAAGCTTCTTCCGCAAGCAATTTCAAAAGATCATCCAGTCCCCGTTGGTTTGGTACAAGGACAGGATAATGAACCCCAGGAAGTTTATCCATGCCTTTAAGTACCTCCGCAGTCCCTGCCATCTAAAACATATGAGTAAAAAGCAAGCATTCCTTTATTACGGAATAAGCAGAAATGCACCCCAAGTTCATACCTGAGGAACCCACTTTGGGCTGACGAAACTCCCAGCCTCGACGTTCAGCACCCCAGCACGAGCAAGTCTATTAATCAATTCGACTTTAACCTCGACAGGGATCACCGAGCCCTTTTCATTCTGCAGACCATCCCGGGGTCCAACTTCGACGATATTCACGACATTAGACGGTTTAGTGGTAACGCTGTATGGCCTTCTGTTGGTGAAAGAACCAAATGTGCGAGGAGAGACTTTGCGAACGAGCCGTGCCGATAGCATTGCAAGTCTTGTTTGTTATGTTATGACTCGCTCACTTGTCCAAAGAAGACTTTAAGAATAATGGATGGATGGCAAGAGACAAGATATGGGAAGAGCGAAGAGTTCATGTTTACCATAATACCTCATACCATGTCGGATCTTGACCTATCAATATCACACGACAATCTGAATTCCGACTGCAAAACATAGTAGCAAGCACCTTCAATCCAAGTATTCAGCAAACTTTTCAAAGAAATTTCCGTTGTGTATTATCGGCAATTAATAAATAAAGTGTATGTACATGAAATAGATTGCTCCACTTGATTGATATTATTTTCAAAGACTCTACTAAATCGTACATAGCAATTAAAATGGGGAGAGAGAGAATGAACCATACGCGTTGGACGTATGCACTCGATGGGTGGGAGGCTCGGATAGAGGTATATATGCAATATAGCATCCAAGGTATCGTATCCTACGGCATGCTGGATTAACACATCTTTCACTGCTTCTCCGCTTGAGTTCCAGGTGATTTGTCCAGCCCAGTTCGTGCGAGCCTGTTCGAGAGGTCCTCGCTGGTGGGTGAAACAACATCGTCGGCGCCTTTGCCTTCCTGGTAGGTAATATCGGCATTCTGGAATAGATAAAATGCATGAGAGTTGAATTATGAAATGGCCTAACGTATACACTAACCTCAAGATTTTCCTGTGTAATGGAAGGCGATCAACATGCAGCAATACATCTCTCATTATTAATTAATTAACTAACCTTCGCAGATTCCTCTTTGTACTTGTTCAAATTGTCTCTCATTTGATTCAAGCCAGTGTCGGCGTGTGCTAGAAGTGCCATTCGGTTCACAGCTTTGATCGTAGAAGTAGCTTTACGCCCTGGAAGACATCATTCATTAGTCAAAGGTAGTTGTAAACGTTCAAAACACGAACAAAGTTTCTTGGCGTTGAATGCTTTCATAACAGTAGGAAGAAGATCAGCCGGGCCACCATCTTCACGGGTGGGATCGGGCACGAAGTGAGGTTCTGTATCAGCTAGCCACTGAATAGCATGATATGATTAATATACAGTGTATTCATACAATTGCCAACGCACCTTGTGTTGGAGAGCCTGAGCGGCAGTAGGTCTCTTGGCTGGATCAACGGTCAAGCAGTATCTCACGAAATCTTTAGCGGTGGCAGAAACATTCTGCCAGTATTCTTCGGGTTCGAATTTGTAATCTCCCGCAATGATCGCTTCCATTTCCTGTTGCTGGTTATCGCGATCGAAGGGTGTGTATCCTGCCAATAAGAAATAGGTGATAACACCCATCGCCCAGATATCGACGGGTTTGCCATGGCCAGCTACAATATGATTAAAAATGAGCGCTCATTGTCGAGAACTTTTGACTGACTCTTTTTGAATATTTCAGGTGCCATGTACTGGGATTCATGTTAGCAAATCATTTCATGACAATGACGATCAAACATCGCGTACCCCTGGCGTTCCACAAATTTCAGTAAGCTGATTCAATTTCTCCTCCTCCATAATTCGACTCAGGCCAAAGTCTGCGATCATGATATCTGCATCTTCTTTTTCTGTACGGAAAAGCAAGTTTTCAGGTTTCAGGTCTGTTCATCGAATCGATTAGACAATGGGAATCAGATGTGATGATAGTGATAACGTGAATCGACGCGCCTCGGTGAACGATTCCCGAATCATGAATGTACTTGACGGCGTTAAAGATGGTCCGCAGCAGCGCTGAGGCATCACTAAGCAGATTTAGTGAGAAATCATAGCATGGTGCTCATAGAGATAATTACTTTTCATAATAGTTCCCCTTTGAACATATCCGGTCGAAAAGTTCACCGCCGGTACAAAGATCAAAACATAGATAGAGATTGTGGGCGGTCTAATTATGCGAATTTAGATGAAATGAACCAGCCAACAAATAAAGGACGTACTTCAAAGTAATCGTGAAGAGTAACAACGTTGCGATGACCGCTAGATACGCGCTTCAGGACCGCGATCTCATTTCGAACCTGTGTCACGTATGAGCTCTATCGATGAAAGTCACGACAAAAAGTGAAACATACCATGTGTTCACGGCCCTCCATAAGCCTCTTGTTGATGACCTTGCATGCATAGTATTTTCCTGTCTGTACATGAATGGCCTCCTTTACGATAGCGTAAGTGCCGCTGCCGAGGGTCTTCCCTGTGCGATACTAAGGTGATGCGCCCATTAAAAAAGACTACAAGGCTGTAAGGAAAATCCATACCTGGCATGGAACAGTGGTAGGCATGTCTAGAGGCGGTGGTGGTGGTGGCTGTTGAAAGGAAAGAGATGATGAGTCCAAGTTGATTCAATCGAAGTCTTGACCAGAGGCACAGCCACCTCGAAAGTAATATATAGAGTAAAAGACTCACAACGACACTCCTTCGTTTTGTCTCGTAAATAGGTGTCTCATAGTCACTCGATGTCCCTTCTGATCCTTGCTCCTGCACAGAAGACGGTCTGTGTCGACTAAATGCAGCCTTGAGCGGTGTTTTGAGGTCTGCCTTTGAATATCGTTTCAGACGCTCAATGGCTGGGCTTGAAGAACCTTCGCTGGCGCGACTCTGGGACGTCCCCATTTATATTCGAGAGGAGTGTCTTTATAGGGAGATGTAGGTGGTTTCACTGCAAGCTGCTTAAAATTACGAAAGCAGAGAACGGTGTTTATATCAGACTAAACACCGCCACGCGCAGGCCCCTGAGTCACTGCCATGCATACACAGCGTTATTACTCTTTCTCTCTTGACCCGCAGGGAAACACGCGATATTTCGCTGACGCTTCCGGCCCTGACAAAACCGACACACCATGCAGAGTGCCTCGAGCTAAAAGCATGGCCTTTCTCGACATTTGTTTTCAAGAAACATGGACTTGGAGTCCAGAATTGAATTTAAGGCGGTAATCGTGAGGGAGGTCGTATCTCTTCTGATATACGTGCGTTTCCCTGTCTATGTATCATTTTCTGGCTTTCAGTACTCACTCCCTGGGCACATCCCTTAATGAAAGCTTCGCGATTATTATTCTTTCAGATACGTAAAGCAGGCGATTCGCGACTTCAGGCGGTTTCAATTTGCTTCGGACGTTGGGAAGGAGCAGGATGGAACCTAATAACACGACAACCCCTCGAGAATGCGCACAGAAAACTGGGTGAAGCAAGCCGAGAAACGGAAGCAAAGGTATGTATGGTCTTCTTAAAAGTACCGGATCACGGTATTATATATGCCCCGTGGCTTAGTTGGTTACGGCGTCCGACTGTTATGGCCTCCTTTGAGGAAGACATCGGAAGATCGAGAGTTCAAGTCTCTCCGGGGCAGTATTATATATTTTTTGTGTTTTTTCATCTTTTCTTATCCGCCGACCACTTCAATTTCTTTCAATCCAGGCGACACGGTAGCGTATTTTTCCCTCTGAAAGTCCACCAAAGACATTGTGGATATAAATGACTAGTTGTGCTACGGAGACAATACAAAGAGAGATATTAACATTACATGGTGTACTAGAAATATAAAGATGGCTGCGAGACGTAGTATTACATATACATGCCCCCTAATTGGAACTAGAACGTGAAAGCAAGATGACGAGAGATCATTATATGATCCATTGTTATGCAAGCCATAGAAGCTGGCCGTGAAGAACAGGTCGAACGAAATGTCGTTCAATGGTTCAAACTCTTCATCCTTCCATCGCCCTCACAATTCCAAAGGCGGCGGCAGCAGCAATGCCACCAACCATTAGCGTGCTGAAGGCTCCCCACACATAATCACTAGGTCTTATGGCAGCTCCAGTGACACGAGCTTTAACAGCTCCGAAAACGAGCAACACAAATCCAGTGATAAGTGAGGAATAGATGAGCGCGATGTGTGCCCGGGGAATAAAGAGATAAGGAAGTAGGGGAATGATGCCGCCCAAAAGATATCCCATGCCGATGGTGAATGCAGAAACATACATCCGACGATTCGGTACTTCTTCTGTAAAAAATGATAAATCAGTAAGTACATGGACTAGGCTAGAAGTATTTTCGGATACGCACCAAGTCCCTGGCCAAACTTTAGCAAAAACGCTGTTAAGCCGACATCGCTGCTCCATTTTAGTTTAAGATTCTCCTCATCTGTGCTTGAGCCACCTGACGAGTAACCCTCGCTCGCTTCAGCCTCTCGTAAGCACTTGGTAACGGCGAGACATGTCTTCTCGTCAACGCCAACAGGGCCGAGAACTTCAGCTACCTCACGTTCCATCTCGCCCACACAACTATGACGGACACGGTCGACAGTGTGGTCCCGGAGATAACGATAATGATCTCGTTCTGACTGGGATGCTAGGAATCCACCGATTCCCATTGAGATAGCTCCCGCACAGAGTTCTGCGATCCCGCCTAATACGACGATTTTTGATTCTCCTAGAGAAGAAAGACCTGCAGCAAGGGCGAATGGCACTGTTAAACCGTCTGATAGTCCGATAACGCTGAACACGATATTAAGTTACAAAGCGTAGAAATAAAAAATAAAGGCTCACACGTCGCGTACTACATCAGGATCTATCAAAGTACGCTCCTCGCGAATGAGTTCTTTGCAACAAACACCATCCCCGCGCGAATTCTTGGCACATTTCGCAGCAATGGGAGTTTCGAGCTCAGAAGCAGCAGCCTCAATGGGCCACACTGGAGGCTTCTTGTGTTTTATGGCATTATCTGGGCGGGGAGGCAAAGGAGTGGAGGCCATAACTGAGTAAAGCAGGGAAGATAAAAACAAAGAAAAGGATGAGCGATGAAGGAATTTATTGCTTATCCGGTGTGACGTCACACAAGCGGGCCGAGGTTTAAGTAGTTTATGTACACCAATCGGAGTTCGTCTATTATTTCGTGCTTATTCACAGCCAATCACCAGCGTTCGATTGCAGTCTTCACTTTCGTCTTCGTGTGTCCATTCAGAATCGTTATTCTCAGAAATAACACCTTTTTCACAGATAAGCCCAGAAAGTGACTTTGCAAGGTGGAACATACCTGGTCTTCATTCACAGAAAAGCTTACTTGATCTCCTCCCCAGAATGCTTCGTTGTAGGACACGTATTGTCCTATTTTTGGCTCTTCTTTCCTGAGAATTTTTCCGGAAGAATACGCAAATATTGCAAGTCGGACCTGCTTCTGTGTCTTGGTATCATCTGTCTTTATATTCACCTTGAATATCTCCCCATTCTGAGTCACAAGAGGAAGTCCATTCTTTCCTGACACTCGATACAGCTGGTCTACAGCTCTTCCAGACCCGGGCATCACAACGTCCGCACGTCCTAATTCTAGTTCTCGGATCTTCTCTGTCGCGTTAAATGTATACCACACCTTATACACCTGGTGTTCCTTGTGGCCTATGGAGCAATGGAAGACGAGAACAATGTATCGGCCAGGTGTCACAAAACTTGATATGCCTGTTCCTGTTCTTTTGCAACATCCCTCGCTGGATGCAATCTGAAGCTGGCCATTCAATTGGGAAAGTGCATCACCTTCGAAAGGCTGGCCATCTCCGTCAAAATGTGGTAAACGATCGTTGTCCAAATCAAAGGGTCCGTAAAGTTGGACGAGTGCGTCCATGCCCTTCGCTCTGTCAGTCTACTTTCAAGGAACCACTATCATCAATACGTACCTCGAATTTGACATCGAGGTATCCAGCACCTTCAGAAATGTTGATGCCAAAGAGTTCGTGCGTTCCTTTGAGTCGTGTCAACCGAAATTGCGGTATCCCAACTTCCAGCTTGACTGGGGCATATCGACGATTTGCAATGTATACGCAACTTTCGGGAGGTACCTGCGGATCAGAAATGACTCCAGGAGCTATAGGTATATCTGATCTGGTGAAGGCGAGAGAGGTCGCTGCTCCTATTTCATACATGGCCTCCACCATCGAATTCCTGGGACGAACTTTATCTTCCGATATCACTTTAGCAGAGACAACGACGTAATAGAGGCCTCTTTGTAGATTCCAGACGGCACTAGTCGATGCATTGGTCTCGTCCTTGTCTCGTTCAGGTTCGATGTGATCTCCCTGGAAGCCACTTTTAATGAATGTTTGCTCAAACATCTCTTCATATGCCTTGTGTAGCTTGATGGCCAGATGACCGTGATCGACTCCTATATTCTTCGCCGCAACCAAATACCGTCCTTCTCGTTGTATCTGAAGTGGAAAGACTTGATGGGTCTGCTCGTTTCTGGTTGATGGCAAGTGAACCAGTACTGGAGCCACACTGTTCACAGTAAGGTCTTTACTCGTATCATAAGAATATCCCATTAATCTTTATCCGATGGATCTCAGTGTTATTTCAAAAAATGGGAGACGCACATATTTACCGGTAATCCAAAACATCTCGAGGTGAGACGGTATAAGGGAAACAGGGTATCATGGCCTGTACTTCAGGCTGTGTTTGGATTTGTTCTTCATTCCATGGCCACATGTTGCTGTCATTTATCGGTGAGCCAATTTAATTCTCAGTATTATGTTATTACTCTTACTCGTCTAGGTTATGACCTTCCGGATATGTGTAGCGGCGAATCGGCTGTCCTTTCAAGACTGAATCGATGTCTGTATATACGAATAACTGGTCCGTAGGCTTGGGATAGAAGCTGCAAGATTGTATTGATCAACTGTGCCTGAAAATCAATCGAATACGTTACGTTGGACCATAATGCCCCGAATCTTGCCATTCCGCCCACAGTCTATCAATGTTGCAATGATGAAGAAAGAACATGGGGTCGATAGTCGCACAGGCAACATTAGGCATCGTAGATGCACCGACTACTTGATCGTCTTGCAGGATAGTGGTGTGCATTCCAAACCAGTCGTGCGTCTCTTTAGCAACAAATGTCAGGCTATGTTTCCTGTCACTCGTGTGGCTTACGATTGTGCATATGCGGGCCTCCCTCAAGTGACCATCGAAAACCGGGCGACAGCTCTCCTAGATAACACACGAAATAAATTTGAGTCAAAACCCGAATCTTGGATTTACTCGTACTTACGAACGACAAGAGGGGTACTTTGCGACGACTCCAGGGATTCATCGCAAGAATCGTAGCTCCCGAAACTGTGTTCAGAAATTGATGATAGGCAGGCCGTCGAAGAAGATACAATGACTGAACCACACGATATGGTTCCTCTAGGCAGCCAAGGTGGCTTGTCGTCCTTTGATTTGGCTTCATTTGTAACTGGTAAAACATTTTCGTCCCGTAAAATCAACTTGTCAGGGCCAAAAACTGCCTTGCTCTTTGTAAATTCAATGACGTCTGCTGTCGTTGCAAGGTCTTCAAAATCCCCCAAATAACGCACAATTGATCGCCCCATGGACGACTGTTGCATATCGGTTTTGCTGTCTTGACCTTTTGAGTCGTTGTCACCTTGAGACGCCGTAAAACGAAACCAAGAAGACCTATGTAACGCGAGATTGCAGCTCCAGCCTTCTTGGAGAGAAAATGGACCATTGATGACAGCACCGCCAGTGGAATTATGTCCTCCGTTGCTTCCCATCATGGTCGGAGAGAGCAACTTCTTTGTGAACTCACGGTCTGTCCAGTCCCAGCTTTACTGGATATCAGCAAGATGTCTATGCTTACACACGATCGATAATATACACACTATGGCAATGTGACAGACGGATCGATTGTTTGCATGGCGCTTTCGAATTCCAACAGGAACTGTCTATGCCATGGCAAGAACCTAAAATAAATGAGAAGATAAGTAAATATATGCGCATATAATTGCAAAACAGAGGGAATGTAGCACTTACCCTGGGTTATCATGGGCAGGATCTGGCGGTCCAGCATGGGTAGACGACAATGTATCGGACGGTCCAGACGAGTTTTTTCGCCTCCAATATCGGTTTAGCTCTACCGCGCCCATGTGTATAGCAGAAAATTTATCATAGAGGGAAACAACGCCTCCGGGACGAGTCCTTGATTTCATGGTTTTCAAGATATTTACGAAGCGCCCGAATTCATCTTGCGATAGATCCTTAACATTCTTGCGCACCCGCGTGCCCAGAGTCCCAGGCCTATTTCTATAAGTCATTCAGGATAAATAAAATAAAAAGAGGGGATCAGAGGGAATTGGGTAGCTGATGATAGTAAGATACCAAGAGTAAGTGTGGCGCATCTCTAAATACGGCATTGCCCATGTTTGGGTGTAATTACTAAATGCGACTCAAAATTGCATCCGGGTCTCGCCTTACGTCGATTGTTGAAATAATACTTCTGAGGTTGATCCAACAGTAGTGACTATAATGAACATAAAAAAATGGGTTAAAATAAACGTCAACTGCCCCAGAGAGACTTGAACTCTCGATCTTCCGATTCCTATGCAGCCTGGTGATTGATTGGATAACAGTCGGACGCCGTAACCAACTAAGCCATGGGGCACGTGCATGTGTCTCTCTTGTGGCCGTAATGTACTTGTGTGTGTTTATATGCGAGGTTTGCTTCATCGTGTTAGAATTAGCAAAAAGTTCTCAGTTCTTTACCAAAGTCTCAACCAGTAAACGTATCGTATGTATGATAAATAATTGGCTCCGGCAACAGGTACAAAACACCAATGTACCTCCAAGTTGGTAAGTTACCGACAAGTCGAATATACATCACTTATTTTTAACACAGAGAAGATCATCTGCCCTTTTTTCTTCATCATCACCATAATTTTCCTTGTCCTTGATAGCCTTATCGGACAAACTTCCTTGTACAGATTTATTCTTCCGTCTGTTACTTTTTCGCCTACGAGGCTTTGGAAGTGATATCGTCACCGGAACGTTCGGTGCAGGTCTCCAGAACGGAAGAGGCTCCAACGGCGGAAGGTTTTCAGTGTTGTAATTTTCATGAGCCCGAGGGACCTAGTACATCATAGCACGAAAGACATTAATTAGCAACACTCTCCCAGGATGGTGAAAGATATAATCCACATACTTGCTGGACGCTAGTATTACTCCTGCTTGATGATAATTGTCCGTGTACCATCTTGATTCGCGGCTTGCTGGCCTCCACAATTTGATATTGAGGCGCTCGTCGTTCCATTGGTGATGAATCATTACAAGAAGGCCCTGATGATGCATTAGGCAAAACGCTTAACGCTCTGCCGAGGACCAGCTCGAAGTATTTAGACAGCCATTCAATGGCTAGCAAGAATATGAACACAGCTCGCCAGTAAGCAATTTGTCCTGAAATGCATAGTAATCGCCATGCAGATTTCACGACTTCCCATAGGAGAAACATAGACGAAGTAAATGCAAGCGGCGCAAGGTGGAGAAATAAGGAAGAGACAGTGAAAAGCTCGATGCGCCGGTTGATCGTCACCGAAATGTCAGCCGCCGCCATTACCTTTTTTACACCTAACAATCACATTACAATGAAAGAGCCATCACAAAACATCCTGCTCGGAATTGAATAAAGTAAATCCAAAAAAGGGTGATATATCGAATGAAAAATCATAACGTCCGCGGTGAAAAAGCCATCACCACTGCGCCATTACTGGCGCCTCCCTCCTTGACGCTCAACCACCGACCCAGCCTGTGTTCCTGTCCAACGCCTGCCACTAGTAGGAACGGATTGACAGCAGGTTGTTTCCGCTTATTTGGCTCAGCAGTTGTTTCGGACTCTGGCAGCTGTGGTCGCTGCACCCATGTCGCAGTATCGAGGAACCCAGCGGGAGTTGGTAATAGTTGCAAGGAGTTTATCACACCTGCGACTGAGACATGCCCGACGAGACTGAACGACTTTAACTTCGAGTCTAGTTTCCATATTCGAACGTCACCTTCCCATGAACCTTTGTAAAAAAAAAAAACAGGCGTAAGGAAATATGTCAGAGATGTACAGTGGAGTGCTCCTTACCGGACACGAATAAATCGGAATATCGCAAACTCGCGAGAGCAGTAATCCATCGGGGAGTTTTAATGACGCCTTCTGATTCTGAGAGCACTTCGTTGAAACCATGGGCAAGAGCTTGGGTAAAGATGGGTTTTTTCTTAGTAGTGGTCCAAAGACAAATGGACCTGTGGAGCGATAAGATGTTCGTATGCTTGTCTTAACAATTAAGAAAGAGAAAAACTCACCCACTATCACCTCCGCTGACGAAGGTCGTTTCATCGATCATAGCGACACTCTCCAAGCTGCCTTCGATGAATTTTTTCTCTTCGGATTTTTTATTCTTCCCTTTCTCGTTCTCATCATCGATATCATCTGCTTCGTCATCTCCCTTTAAGCCACCTTCGAGAACTTCCCGTACTCGACTTCTACCTCCACCACGGAATACTAACTGCGTCTCATCGACAATTTTCCAGTATCTCACAGTCTTGTCTCGACCGCCGACACTAATACAAGTTTCCCCTCGTAGTGCGTCTAGACCAAGTACATGATCCTGATGTCCGAAAAGTGTTTCCACATAACCCATTACTGATGGTGTGAGGTCGTAAACTTTCAAGGTTCGATCAAAAGAGCCAGAATATAGCTGATTTGTCCCTTTGCGGAAGACGACATTCTATAGAAGTTTTAGATCTATTTACGCATTGAAAAAATACTATTACACATACCACAATCGCATCTTTATGCCCTAGATGACCAGAAAAGGTTTTGACATATTCACCTTTCTCTACATCCCAGACACACAAGCGCTTGTCACGACCAGCGCTGGCCAGAAATTTCCCATCTCCACTGAGAGCAAGAGATAAGACTTGGTCCGTATGTCCTTTTACGGACGCATCCTGGGTAGCTTTACCCTTGCCTTTACGATCAGAAGCAGGTCTGATTTTGAAGAAAGATGCGAGTTTTTCGCCAGTTGCAAGATCCCATTTCATTATATGACCTTCTTTTCCAGACGTGAAGAGATAATTTGCTGATTCTGAGGCTACAGCAGAAGTTACAGAAAAACGATGTCCGCGGGTGTGGAGGATGGAGGTCGGTGGTTGGGTAAAGTCAAACTACGAGGAATGCGATCAGAAAGATGAGTTTGCTTTAAAGGAAAGAAAAACACGTTACTGAGTCTGCTATGAAGAGGTGGACCTTTCCAGAGTGCTCGAGCACGTCTTGCTTTAGTCGCGCTGAAATGAGTTCTTTATCAATCTCGGCCGCATCGAACTCTCCGTCGGCTGGGCACAAGAATATCATTAAATGAATTGTATATTTTGATCAAAGTGCTACTTACCTAGTCCAACCTTAACACTTTCGAGATATAACTGAGCAAGCCGTAGTCGTTTTTCGGCAGGCGTTTCGTTCTCGTCTTCGTCACCACTGGCTCCCATATCCACATCCTCTGCACGTAGATCCATGTCATCGACACCTCCTGCATCTTCACCACTCTCGTCCGAAAGCTCTTCATCTCGACGACCCTTTTTCTTCGAAGAACCATTTATTTTAGGTTGATCGTTCTTCTTCCCATCGCGAGGCCCAGCTTTACGGGCAAACTTTTTGACACCATTACGACCTTCGGAGTTGGTAGCAGAATCTGTGCGTTTCCTCTTATGTTTAGGTGCGGAGAAGAATGAATCTGGCATTGAGAAAGCCCTGCTAGTGT
>Ga0247779_1000844_pt1 | contig 16324 bp, 26 predicted proteins | sample UWRJL221509R5_FD_179925 | JGI IMG/M metagenome (GOLD analysis project Ga0247779, IMG submission 179925) | Plant litter microbial communities from Arlington Agricultural Research Station in Wisconsin, United States - UWRJ-L221-509R-5 | ecosystem: Environmental > Terrestrial > Plant litter >... | reverse complement strand
AACGCAATGCCAATAGGGAGCTTTAAAATGACTACTCAATTCAAGCCAATACCAAAGGTAAGTTCGAGGCAGATAGAGCGTCTAAATCTCTACAAAATAGCCAAAGGGGAACACTTCAAAGATTACCCAAATTGCCAGTACCCAGGATGTACCGCAAGAGATAGGCAATTGCACCACGTGTGCGGAAGAGTTGGAGATTTACTATTTGATAAACGTTATTTTAAAACACTTTGTGATGAGCATCATAAATTTGTCGAGAATAACCCCACTATAGCAAAGGAAATGGGCTTGTCAGCAGACAGGTTGGATAAATAAAAAGTATGGGAACATTCAGAATAAAAAGAAAATTCAAATCTAAATATACTAAACGCACAATAGATGATGATTTGATTGTCAAACCAAAAGTTGCAAAAAGCAAACGATATGTGAAAGAGTTTGAACCAACGAAAGGTGAAAAGCTTATTGCAGAATTTTTGACTTCTAAAAACATAAAATTCATTAGAGAGAAAGTGTTTAGGGATTTAATAAATCCTCATACAAAGCAACAATTAAGATTTGATTTCTATCTCCCTACAATGAAGGTGTGTATTGAATTTGATGGTGCACAACATACGCAGGTTGTAGCAAGGTTTAATATGTCACAGATTGATTTATACAATCTCAAAGTGAGAGATGAGATGAAGAATGAATACTGCAGGGATAAGAAATTTAAAATGATACGTATCCCATACAAATTAATAAATAGCATAGATACGGTGCTTACAACGGAGTTAGGCTTATAACTCTTCTCTGTTCAGCAGTGTCATAATCTAAAACAAAATGGAAGCAATTAAAAAACTAACAGATGAATCATTAATGCCATACGGCAAACACAAAGGAGTTAAAATGGCGAATGTCCCTGCGGACTACCTGATATGGTTATTTGACAATAATAAGTCGTCAGGACAAGTAACCGTTTATATCCATGAAAATATGGAGTATCTAGCAAAAGAAGTAAGGAGAAATAAATAATGGATTCACAGGAGACGGTATTTAATAAAGTGTTGGGTGCAATCATATCTTTAGCTATATCTAAAGACTATTGCGGCTATTTAAGCGCGATATACGATGAAAGAGGCGAAAAGTATATGCGTAACAAATTCAGTGACGTAGAGAAGGCACAAGACAAGCTAATCAAAGCAATAGGAGTCAACATGGATACTGCTAGGCCGGAAGTAAAGGAAATGATAGAGTTCAATTCAGACTTCATATTCTACGGCCTAAATTTGAGCATCAAGAACCAAGACAGGGTATTCAAATTAATGAAGAAGCTGGCAAAGGAGGAAAAAGAAAATGGAAATAGTAATTAAACCACGACAATTCGGCAGATTCAAGGAATTATGCTTACAAGCTAAGGATATAATAGATGATGGGAAAGAAGTATTCATCCCTTGTGACGATATAAACGATAGTATAGTTGAAAGATACAAGTCTACTTTCATACAAATAGGAATGTCTATTTCAACATTAGTGTTTAAACCGTGTTATAAACAAGGCCGTTTGAAGCTTCATCATGTATTTGATGTTGACACCAATTCAATAGAGCCTATCTATTCTATCCCGTATAACGAGCCTCGTAAATTTACAGGCTTCACTGTATCGCGAATTAATTCACAAACAACATAACCTAAAATACAATGAATAATAGACTTTCAGGGAAGATGAACCTTTCCGCACTTAAATCGGTAATACAGCCTCAAAAAGGGAAGAATGGAGAAATGGTAGAATGCTTAATTATCCCCATTGCAGTAAACAATCTTTTCAAAGGTGACAAAGGAGTATATCTTGATTTCACAGCATTCCCTATTGATCCTGCGAAACGCCATGCAGATAGTAAAGATAGTCACCTGATTAAGCAGAGCCTACCCAAAGAAGTGTATGAAGCTATGACTGAAGAAGAGAAAAAGGCAGCTAAAATACTAGGTAATATTATCACATGGGAGCCATCAAATCAAGATACCCCACCCGAAGAGATCAAAGAAGGAGAAGATCTCCCTTGGTAAATACTAATCATTCATCAGCATTCTGTCAATAGCAGAATGCTTTATTTTTTAATTATGAGCGAACTAAAATTTGATCTCCCAAAGCGAGATATAGAAAGAGCTGAAAGTACTGTTGACAAAGTGATAGACAGACTGAAGGAGCTTAGTATAGCCGACTTAGCTGCGATTTCAAACGAAGCACAGTCTCAGATGGCACTTGCGGAAACACAACGCATGGAAGAAGACTTAGAAAAGTGGAACGACATATTCGATACCACCGAAAACGAACTTCACTTCAGGATAGAAACAATTTTTGGATTAAACGATTAGGTATGGCGACCACACTTCAAAGCATAAGGGAAGGAAAGCTAATTTCAACCCTTTCAGACGGCTTAAGTATATCCGGTGAACAAGTAGTTCAATTAAGATTACAACGGCTGCACGATGTGTTAAATCACGGTAAAAACGTAACTATTCAAGCGGCAGAGAAGCCAAAGAAAAACATAGTCAAGAAAATACTATCACAACTAATTTATTAGCCAATGGACGTAAACGATAAAAACCTTATCATAGCAACGATACTAGTTGCGATCTACTTAGTTGCCACATATGTATCTCGTAGGATAGCAAACCGTATGATAAAAAAGAAGTTTCATTCCTTCCCAAAAGACGAACGTCACTCACATTATTGGATAGAAAATGAAGTCCTTCGTGAATCATACCATACTAATAGAGGAACACGACACCGATACATTTGCGACGCACCAGGCAGAGAAGACACAGACAACTTTGATATAGACACATGGAAAGGAAAGAGATAAACATTTTGCAATTGTACAACCGATTATCTACAGTCTCAAGAAGACTACCTGATTACGACCCAAGCAAGAAAGGATTTGACATGTGTTTAATGCTCCTTAAGAAAGGATTAGAGAATTGTCCAGCAGTTAACCACCTTGTGGAGTTAAGTCGCTTACAAAGGCTAATTCAAAGACTAGAATTACAGGTTGACGATCTCAAAGAAGACAACAAAGTTTTAAAAACTAAACTCAACAAATATGAATAAAAATTCAATCGAACAATTAACTGAACTTCAGGCTGAACTAGGATACGTAAGAGGTGAAATATCAACAGTGGCTATGCTTGGTCTTGTAGGTGAAGCCGGAGAGGTTCTGGCTGAGACTTATGGATCAGAAAATGAATCCAAAATTATTGAAAAGGCAATACTAATATGTAGTCAAATCGATGGACTAAAAAAGAGAGTAAGAAGCGGTACAAACCATCATTTCATATATCTTCCTGATGAAAAAATAGACAAGTTCAAATCCGAATTAGGGGATGCATTTTATTACTTGAATATTCTGGCTACCAACGTTGGCCTAACAATCTTTGACTTAGCTCAAATGGCTCACGATAAGGTAAGAGCAAAACAAGCAGCAGGTGGTTCATCAGAAGACCCTAAAAACAATTAATCATTCAAAAACAATAACATGGAAAAATTCAATCAATTAAAATCGCTTATTGAAGCGACAGAAGCAGATGCAAGAAAGTTTTATGCAGGGAACAATGCTGCAGGTACTAGACTTAGAAAAGGTTTGCAAGAGGTTAAGGTACTAGCGCAGTCAATTAGATTTGAAGTGACTGAAAAGAAAAACGCATAATCAACGTGTGTAAATTTTATTAAACAGGAAAGCCGGACTAGTTATCCGGCTTTTTTTTATGCCAATCCGGGATCAATTGGTTCGTTCCCAACTTTAGCAATATTGTTCATTAACCAAATAAAACCTGTCTTCTTCCGGTCTTTTGGAAGCTGATCTAAGATTTGCTTGAAATTGTAATCATTGCTGATTTCTTTGTTTTTAATCATCTTATCATAGTCCGCAGGTGTAAAGTCTTTTTTACCTGCATCATATAGACCTGTCTTCTGCCCTAAGAATCTTACAGCGTCTAACCTAGCCTTCACTTCTGTAGGCTTTTGAACCTCTCCTTCGAATCTACTATTGGTGGGTGGTATAAATACCTTCCTCAAATATTTATCGTCAAATGCAGGACTGTATGGCTGTTTACCATCATTAATTGCATGGCTTATCTCATGAGCCGGAACAGTTGGATTCTGTTCTACCAAATCACCTCTCATTCTAATGTCATTGTACGCACTATCGTACCCTCCTGCCACATTATTTCCTAAGTTTACATCACTAACACTAATCTTTCCATTGAGCCCCTGTAAGGCTTGATTATTAGTCGAAACTACATCGTTCACAACTTGTGCTGTAGGCGTATTAGTCTTATTACCCGCGAACACTTCATTAACAAAAGGCTGAGGATTGATAGGTTGTTGCAAATTACGCTCAGTGTTAACCAACCTTGTCAATCGCTCTTTGTACTTCGGAGAGTTTACATAATCCTTTATAAAAGCATATTGGCTCTGTATCTCAGGCAACATACTCTTTGGAGCGACTACCTTTGGTGGATCTTTATCTTCGTCTGCCATAACATATTTTTTATCAAAACTACATAATAAAAAAGCCGCTACAAATAATGCAACGGCTCTGGTAAAGGAATGAATGAAATTAAGAGTTCTGATAAGCATTTTCAACGCTGATAGCAGCTTGACCATAATCTAATCCTGTAGCCGCAACTGTAAGTTCACTAGCAATAGTTTGATAGTTCCCACGTGTAAGTTCTGAGATCTTTTTATTCGCAATATCTTCAGCCTGAACAATCTTAGTTAGCTGCTCTCTCGCCCACGCAACAGCTTTATCATCTGCATCACCTGGAATAACTTGAGTGATTACATCAATGATAGTACTATCTGCATATTGTTTGATCTTGTTTACGATGCCAACGATATCCAAAAGTTCTGTTTTCAATTCATCAGGAATTTTGTCCCATAATTTTGTTACGAATGTTTTCCAATTGCTTTTAAAGATTGATAAGATAGCATCAACTACTTTTCCTAGTACTGTGTGTTTGTCTGACATAATATTTATTTTAAATTGTTACTTGTTATACAACTTGTTTAATAGCCTCTTTAGTCTGCGCTGAGGCAGATGAGGGTGTGTTGATTATCAATTTTGTGGGTTCGCCAAAGTTCTTCAGCACATAACCACAAAAGGCTATGATAGCTACGTTCAATATTGACTTCCAGTTTACCGTTAACTCTTGCGCCTGCAACGACTGAAGAATAATTGTGAATACCGGAGTAATAGCCGCCAATATACCTCCTCTTAGAATATCTCTCAACTGAAGGCTCCACTGTTTTGATTCAATTACTTTTGTTTCCATATTTTATTTGTTTAAATAACTTGTTTTTACAAACCCTATTAATTTACTTGAACATACAAATATGTGAGACCATTCCCCTGTCATATCTAAAATGTTCACTTCTGTACCTTTAGGTAAAATGCTAACTATAGAATGTTGAATCCCCGCTCCGGTACGTAAATTTAAATCTGCAGATGTCTTGGCGACCTCAACCATATTCTCCTCAATTAGCCCTATTTGTTTCTTAAACCATTCCATAGGGAATTGATCTCCCGGATCTATCTTTCTACCAGGAGAAATATCTCTATGCCCCATTGTATCTTTCAATTGATATGCTTCAAACAAAGCCTTGCCTACCGCAACTAATACTTTCATTTGAATGTCTGTATACTCTTGATTTCCGCTGTTCTGAAGCTCTATTCCGATAGAATGACTATTTAGCCCAGTCAACCCTTTCCACTCACTCTTACCTGCATGCCACGCTATTATATTAAATGGCACAAGCTGTGTCACTTTCCCATCTCTAGTAATGTGTAATTCAGCAGACACTTTTGAGGTAGGGCTAAGCATCCAGCTAATAGCACCAGTAGCATTGGACGATCCATCATAATGAATAATCAGATATTGAGGAATTTTTATGCCTCCATGATTAGGGCTTGGTTTATATGGTATTTGCTTTCCATCATCACCGAACAAAAAATGATTAATGACTTTCATAATGTTTTTTATTCAAAAGTACCTGATTGACAGCAAATAAAAAAGCTTGCCTATTTTCATAAGCAAGCTGTAAATATTATTTGAATCTATTTATGGATTCGAATTGAAAAAAGCAAGCGTGTCTGTAGCGCTTAACGTACCAGCGGTAGTATGCGTACCAGTCCCCGGATTAACACTCGCAGATCCAGCAGTAATAGCGTTCATTGCAGCAACAAAGTCGTACATCTGTTGATTATTAAGAATACCATCATTACTTCCAGCACTTCCATCTCCTCCTGTCATAACCCTAACCTTTATACCATTCAATGCTAACGAATCTACATTTCTAAGGGGATTATTAGGGATTATGTCTCCTAGTGGATTAGCCGATATCCTTCTGTAAAAATTTGTAACAGTAGAAGTTCCAGCAGTCCACATTAAAGGAGGACGTGTAGTCCATTTGAAATCATATCCCGGCTTACCGTCTTGCCTTAAGATACTGACCTGTTCTCCTGCAGATACAGTCACTGGCCTGTCTAATGTGACGCTATTAGGTAATCCTATAGCTTGAGAGAGAACAAAGGCTTCTGTACCTGTATTTTTGAATGTCAAAATATCTCCTGGATATATCCGAGTACCACTAGTTAATGCTACTAACGCATTATTTGTTACAGCAGAAGTAACAGTGGTAACAGTATAATTTAATATACCCGGTATTGGTAGACCCCCCGGAACAGAGACCTGTCTATAATTAACATCATCAGTTTGAGGATCATTAGTTGTAGCAGTAATAGCAAGCCTCCATATACCATAAGCATTTTGAGAAGTAGATTGTAAAGTAGCATCTCCTTGTACTGATCTAACGCCAGTTTCTTCAGCATTTAATACAGGACAGCATAGCCATAATACTTTTATCCGATCTATATTAGCTAACGTATAATTTACAGCACTCATACCACCCATTGAGTCTCCGTCTAAATACTCATTTCCAACATTTAGTACATTTTTAGCTAAAGCCTCATATACCTCACCAGCTCTAAATGTTCCAGTAGCATTTCCCCACCAATCAGTCTCTATGGTAGTATTACCAACTCCGCCAGACGTTCCTATCACAGCATAGCCAGCAGACAAAAGCTGTCTTGCCGTCTCACCGCTATCTCTGATAGCTATGTCTATAAAACTAAAAATAGTTTGAGTACGGCCATGAAAGAAATGAGCAGCTTTAAGCATAGTATTAACAGATGCTCTTTCAGGAACAATAATCATGTTGTCATGTTCATTAGGATAACCAGCTCCATTAACAATCATTGTGCGAGTCAATAACTGTCCAAATGGATCTCCATTCCAGCCTTTGGCGCAATGTAAGAACCCTATAATTTTACTAGACACTGTATTTGTTTTGAAATATGCCGACCATAAGTTGATCTTACTTGCCTTAGCATATTCATATACAGGAACCCTAAATACATTCGTAGTTAGTAATGTAGTAGCTGCACTTACAATCAAATGAGCTGAACATGTAACACCATAATTCCCACTAGCAATAGATAATGAAAATCTGACAGTTCCTGTTAACGCACTTGATTTAGTTGCCCCTGATGGAAAAGTCACTACAACATTCCCTCCTGTATTAGCTATCGTAATTCCCCAACCAGTAGCGGCTAATCCAATACCAACTGTAATAGAGGCTCCTACTTCAGTTGTGTCCCAATCCAATAACCAATCAGTACGTGTAGCGTTTCTTGCTTCAACTTCAAAAGGTAGCTTCAAATATCCATCACAAACAGTTCCTAAAGCTGATGAAGCCAATCCGATTCCGCTAGTATGAATCACCAAAGGATTAGCGGTAAGAGTAGATCCCATGTTATAAAACTTCCCAGTAGTCTTAAACTGAGGGAATAATAGCCCGAAACTGTTTTTTATCGCCTGAGCCTTATTTGTCAAAGCTAAATCTGTAGCAATCTTATTTGAGTTATAAGTAGCAATAGGAACAGCCCCTACATCAGTCGCAGATAATGGCACATTTCCAGCAACGGGAGATACACCAGCTACTGAAGTAACGGTGCCTGATCCACCCCCACCCCCTGAAACGTTAAATACAGTAGTAGCAAGTGCTGTAACCGATAAGGCTATGGTTCCAGGTTTAGCTACTCCATTTATAGTTGCTAATTGAGAATATGGTATCTCAAATATCCCTGCAGAAGTACTTATAGTTATAAACTGTTGTCGTATACTTCCATCTGAATTTTTAATTGTAGACTCTTGAACAGTGACATATTCAAGATCAGTAATGTAAGTAGGTGTTGATGTTCCTCCGTAATCAAATTTTACTGAGCCATCGGATTGTTTTGAAATGTCAATTGCCATGAGGTAAAGGATTAAATAAATAATCCCTAAAAGTAATCATTAATTGAAATAAAAAAGGCCATGCACTTAGGACACAGCCTACGCCTAAAACAAATTAAATTTATTTATCATACCATTCCGGTACATACTTACATGTTAACAATATCATAAATCCACTTACAATTAACATCCCGCATCTATCAGTAAGAAGACTGCCAACCATATCTTCAGAAAGAATTAATGAATTTTTAATAATAAAGGTATCTATATGTCTTTTTAAAGCTTCTGAATTAGCTAGTAGATAGTAAGAAGTCATTCCTGTCATTAAAAGCCTGAATGGAACATCTTTTATTTTATAGGTGTAGTTTAATAAGTATTTAGCATTATGATATACACACCAACATGACACTAGTAAGGTAATTACATCCACACTGAGCGTGAACCATCCAAACACTTTCACATATTCATTCATGACTCATCTTTTTCATCATCTATATCAATAAACTTTACAGACTTTTTCAACCTAACCAATATCTTGAATAATCTATATCCTCCAAGTACCGCGCAGAACATGGAGGCAAGCAAAATTAATGCCTTAGTAATTGCGAAAAACTTTATACCGAATGCAGAGCTTATATCTGCTTTACTACTATCAGTACCTAACCATAAATAAACCATGTAAAACCCAAAAAAGCTACCTATAGCAGTATCAGTTACGATTTCCTTAATGGTTACCGGAGGTTGCTTTTTTTTTACGTTTACTTCTTCCATTTCTATTGAACGGTTTGAATCTTATTGTCTTTTTTGTTTTTTCTTAATAAGATTACAATCTGTACAATCATTAAGAATATTGTAACACAACCTGCGGTAAGTCCCCATTTACCTAAATCCCAAACAGTCTCCATACTTACGGCATCTACTTTTTGATTTTCAGTAATAACTGTTTTTGCTGATAACTTATCTACTATACTTCTAAGCTTCTTAACCTCATTATCCTTATCCACCAATAGGTCAATAATTTTCCTTTGATTATTTAAACTTATTTTTTGATTTTCAAATCCATAAGGTTCTGTTATAGCAGATGTGTCTATTAAATTTGATTTAGTGACCAGTATATTACTGTCCTTTGGCTTATGAGATATAAACTGATTTAAAGGCGCTACAGACTCTTTAATTAAAAATGGTGAATCATTCTTCAACTTGCCTTTGTAAGTTGATACAGGATCTAAATAGCGTACTATTTTAGCCTGTGTTACCCCACATGACTGTGTGAAGGATGCAAATAAAAGAGCAATGAATATGCTCGTAAATGCAGGTTTAATAAAGTTTATTTGCGTATTGTCTTCCATGAGTCTGATTTCTTTATGAAATAAAAATATAGAGACAACATACCGGATATTCCCATCAGTCCAAAAAATACTAAGATGTTGATCAGTTGGTGTTGTTTACCTACACATAGTGTTAGCAAGAAATAAGCCAGCATCAATAATCTAAATACCACCGTAAAGAGTATGAATGAAAGTTCATATATAGTTTTATACTGTTTAAAATTACATGCCAAAGCACTACATATTAAATAGCTATTCAAACACCAATAATACGAAGTCCAAAATTCACTTGCATCTTGAAAAATGTATAGCACTATACCTATAAAGTATAGTGCTAACATTGGGATAATCCAATTACCTTTCATAAATTACTCATCTTCAGTTACAGGTGGAACAGGAGGACGGGTAGTAGGCGGATCTGGCATGTTGTAATTGTTCATATCGGTATGGTTTTGTTTCGATAAAGATAAAATAGATTTAGCACTTAACGAAATAAGCCTCTCACCATTAAAGATAAGAGGCTTATTAGATAGAAATTAAAATTAATTAGATACCAAGACAAGCTAATGTAAACGTTTGCTGTGCCTGATAACCTAAATTAAGAGGTGCCCCAAAGAATATATCCAGAGTACAGCTCATGTTTATAGTTAATAAACTAATTGCTACACTTGACTGCTTAGTGGCATCCGTAAACGTCTCACTTTTAACAATAGTCCCAGAACTATTTCTAAAGGTAAACTTTCTGAACTGTACATCAGCTTCAGTATATCCTTCAATATTTCCGATGTAATCTGAACTATCAGTTACACGTAATGTTTCACATAATCCAATTACACTAAAGGATTGAGATGCTACGAAATTTGCCATATTCTATTTGTTTTAAATTTTACTGTTTGATTACTATATAATCTATTCCAATATTATTAGTCCCCAGCACTGGAATACTAGTGAAATTAACTACAAATCCAGTATTTGTGATTGTAGATACCCAACTTGGAACAGCGGAGTTAGCAGTACGCGGTATCACTACTACTGTTAAAGGAGTGAATGACAATACTGAAGAATAGTTAACAGTGTAGGCTGTAGTTAAAGCAGCCCCACTCAATACTGCTGTTCCTTTTAAGGTATTACTATTCCCTGTTCTTATCCATCTGCCAGTAGTTGTATTTGTAACTTTTAAAGTTATAAACCCATCATCAGTAGCAGTACTAGTCGCATTCCAGTAATAATCCCCTCCATTACCGTCGCTCAATGATAAAAGCCCACTGAGTCTAACCATAACATTTGGTGTCCCAACCTGAAGCCTCATATCCGCTGCTGTACCGAACGTATTAGGTGGAGCTAGAATAGATTGACTAAACAGTAAAGAAGGAATCAGTAACAATAAAAATAACAGCTTTTTCATATTATATAGGTTTAAATAGTTACTGATTCAAGACGCAAATGTATGTAATTATGGTCTTATCAATATAGAATAATTTAGATTATTTGTACCTGATACCGGAGCAACGGTATAGATAATAGTAACATTGGTTGCATCTATACTATAGTATGATACACCTGCACTAGCTGGATTTTTAGGAGTTATTATAGCCGCAGATGAGGTTGTAATATTTGCCAATCCATGAGGTATTACAATACTAGTAGACGAACCATTCCCGGAGGCAACATAATTGTTAACGACTCCTGTAGTTTGAACTAAAGCAAGTGTTCCAGGAGTGTTAGGAAATTGAAATTGCCTTTGCACCGTTAGGTTATCAGACGACAGAATAGCTGCCGCTGAAGTCGTAGCGTTAGTAACCAACGTTAACCCTGTGGGGTCTAACTGAAAGGATCTTGAATCAGATACATTGCTTCCCAATAAAGCACTACCAACTGTAGATACACTACTACTACCATTTGACACAGTAAGACTATTATTTATTGTCTGTGCTCCACTCCATGCTTTATTGCCTAGAATAGCTGTTTGATTTCCTGTAGTATTAACATAATTAGCTAAAGCAGAATTAACAGCAGTAACAGTTGGATATTTAAGATTGGTAGCATCAGTAGCAAGAGAGTTCTGTTTGTTGGCTGTTAATTCATAGTTCGCACCATCAATTGAATTCAAAAGTATGCCATTAGTCGTTGGCAGTTGATTAATAGCATCACTTGTAATATCAGGATTTGCAACTAGGATACTGGAAACAGGAGTGCCTGTTCCATTTTGTAATCTTGATCTTAATATAATTTGCCCTAAATATTTCGTTGGAGCAATTAACGAATTAGCATTAAAAGAGGCTATTTGTAATGACGATGTACGTAGGTCTATTCCACTGTCAAATGTTTTAAGCCCACTTATAAACTCTGCCCCGGTTAAGTGAACAACATTATTGTCATTAGCTTTTAAATTTAATGCTGTTTGGACTTGGGCTTTAGTTAAAGAGTTAGACACTGTTCTTATAACAGTTGTATCCGCAGTCAACGCTATAGATGGCGTTGTCGTAGCATTTGTAACCGTTCCTGATATACCATTATTACTAGTTGTACTCACAGATGTAACAGTTCCGCTTGAAGTTACGGCAGTTGGTATATTTAATACTCCTGTACTTTGATTAAAAGTTGCAGCTCCTGATCCGGTAGTTGTAAGCGAAACTAAATTCTGCTTAGCAGACAAAGAACTAAAAACACCTCCTGAACTTACGGCATTACTAGATCCGCTTGTAGGTACAGCATCAACAGTTATTGGCGAAGGTAAATCTTGAAGACGCAGCACATCTGTAGGATTTGTTGGAGCAGCGGATACAGTAGCCTTTCCGGTAACCTGAAGTCTTGCTCCATTATCAGTAGATGACCCGAACATGCTATTACCTGTGCCGAAATAATTATTATAAGAATAATTACTATACATACCCCATTGCCCTATTTGTTGAGTCGCAGTTGGGGATACGCCTAAAGTAAGATATGTATTATTGATACCACTTGTTAAAGGCGCAATCCAAATTCCTGTTCTATTAGTTATAATCCCTACTCCTGAATTATCTCCACCAGCTAATTTAATATCAGTTAAATTAGTAATATTCATTGCCGATGCATTTGAAAAATAATTCGCAAATCCAACCCAATTATTCACAGTACCAGTAGCCCCAGCTTTTATAGTCATTGATGCATCATGACCTGCGAATCCCCAAAATGAATTTGTAAAATTCGTAGTATTCGTCGAACCAATACTCCCTAATGCTGAAAATCCTATTAAACTCCCTGAAGTATTTGTGGTTCCAGTATAATTAATCGTTGCAGCTGATCTAAATGATCTTCTGTCAATTGGTGACGCCCCTGTTAAATTATAAGTCGCTACGTCAGCAGTAGTGCCATTAATTTGCAAAGTATTCACGCCATCGTTAACCTGTGACCCTATAGTAACGCGCCCATCAGGGAAAATATGAAATCTATCTAACCCTGCGCTTAATCCATAGCTATTAGTATAAAATATATGATCGGTAGTATTATATTGTCCTGGTAAATAACCATACAATAGTTTATCTGAAATACTCGTTGAGGTATAACCGATTATGGAATTACGCCCTATTTCATCTGTATAATGATGTCCTGAAATATTACCTGACTTTGCACTATTTATACTGGATTTTCCTGAATTATCGTCACTACCTAACATTAGGTTTGTCCCATTATTCCATGCATTTGTATTATTGAGGTTTAAAATATTGTTAACGTTTACTTCGTTAAAATAGGCCGTAGAAGTAGAATTTAAAATATTTACATCTAATTTACCTTCTACAGTTGCAGATCCCTGTACAAGTAGTTTTTTATTATAATTAGTTTCGTTGCTCCCAAACCATATATTTAATTGCGTTGATAATAAGTTTGAAATAAATGTTTGACCTAATGGCGTAGCATGAAGACTATCGGCAGACAAAAGTAATTGTCCTGAATTCATAGCAGTTCTCATAGAGGCATAATAATCTATATATTTTGTTCCTTTAGAACTAGCTATACTCTGCATTGCAGCAGTATACTGTGCGTGTCTATATTTTATATTACCTTGATTAACTACACCTGAAGGATTAAAATAAAAGGGATTATACAATACTATGTTAGAAGCAGACCAGCCTTTAGTCATAGCTACGTCAATAAACGCGGATAATTGAGCTGTAAAAATACCAACGTTGTAGATAGTACTATCTTTTCTTACGTCATTAGGCAGTGGATCAATCATTAATATAGAATTGCTAGTCGCAGGAGAAAGTATATTATTTCGGATGTCATATAATGAACTATCCCCAGCAGATACACTTTGAGTATTTCTACCACCCCGCCCCAAATTAATAGGGTATCCTCCTATGGCATTAGAAACCTTGGACACATATACCATACTATCCAGATTAGAACCACCCGCACCTACACCGTAGGTAAATGACGTTCCATACCAATATATTTTTCTGAATTTAGAGCTATCTCCCGCATTTACACTTTTGTAAGCGTTCACGTAATTAACGGACACTCTCTTTGTTTCAGGAATATTTGTTAGGTTATTTTTGATATAGTTTACATCTGCATTAGTCTCTGACAAAAGATAAACCCAAGAAGTTCCATTCCATGTGGCTATCTTTTGAAATACGGTACTATACGACAATCCTCCGGGCTTAATTCCAACTGGCGGTGTTGCAACTAATGCAGGAAGATTGAATATCCTAGAAGCCTCTAAACTATTTGTAAAATTTGTGGCTGTTGTGTTAGTAACTTGTCCATACGCCATAGACGTGACAAGCATGAGTAAAAGTAGTATTCGTTTCATCTATCCATTTATTTTATAATCAAACCATAATTCTTCTTCGAAGTCGGTGAAGGGAGAGAAGAACGTTACTAATCCGGTAGTAGTATCAACCTGTACGCTTGTATCATCAATAGGCGGTGAAGTAGATCCTCTTGGCACTGTTCCTATTCCCCTGTGTGCTATAAAGAAGCTTAAATCAGCCCCAATTAGTTCAGTAATAATAATACTATAATCATTAACTCTGTCTGCACTACTATATTTACCTGCAGGCGTTGTCAACACGTTTATTCCTGATACAGATGTAGCCACTCCCAATATCACATTATCAAAGCCAATTAAACCGTTAGCATCAGTCACTTTAACTTGGAATAGATAACTACCAACAATCATATTTGAAGCTGTTAAAACGGCTGTATTGGCTCCTGATAAAGTAGCCGTATTAGCTCCTAACAACTGAGTCCACTGAATTGAAGTAATAGCCGCACTACCGGGGGTAACAGTCGCAGTAAACACAGCAGGATCACCTACATTAACAATTTGATCTACACCTGCATTAACTTTAGGTGCAATTGTTGAAACATAGTCGCCAATGATCAGTAATAGATTATTATGGAGTCCAATAGTAATTTCATCTAAATCTGTACAAAAACTCAATCCTCTAAGAATTTTCTTAATACATTCTCCATTTGATTTACAGTCTGAGCATCCTTTCTTTAAATCTGAAATATGCTCTACATTACGGTCTGATAAGTACGCTTCTCCGCGAGCTATATCATCCAAAATATATTGAGGAAGAGCCATTATACAAGTGGATATAATAATAAATAAGCAGACTTCACGTCAGACTGATACCTGACCACATCAGATTGATCTATTACGATACATTGCATTATTGTATCTATTTGACACAAAGTTGAAGCAATTGATTTTGGTTTGCAACATGGATTAGGAGAATGATACAAGTCAGCATACATCTGCTGTACGGTCTGATAGACTGTATCATAGTCCAAGGCCGGATTTGTGAAGTCATAAATTGGATATGCCATAACTTTTTTTATTCAAATATATCGTTTTTTAAAAATAAACTTTTAGTTTTGAACCATTGTCTGATTTGAGCCTCGTGACAATAAACATTTAAAGACATTTTAAAGCCTATTGGCCTAGTAGCGTAACTCAAATCCGCGAACGGCTGATAGGCTTTTTTTAATTTAAAAAAATATGAAAAATTCAAAAAAAAGTATCACTCAAAAAATCGTTAGCTTTTTTAAATCTTGGCACCTATCCCCTCAGGGCAGTAGACAGAAACCAAGTGGATATTCTTTGCCTGAAGTTCAATCATTATTAAAAAAGTCTTCAGAATCGATAAGCGAAATAATAGATGAATTGAATAGTAAACTTCCAAATGGAATAATTGCTGAAATAAGTCCATTTACGCCTCCTTATAACACTTTGCATAGCAAAACTAAGCATGTTACTTTGGGGCTAATAACAAAGACTCTTACTGTTCCTCAAGAATTTCTGGAAGAAGTAAAACTAGAGACTCAGCGTCTAAAGTCTGATCTTCAAGATACTCTTGATAGTCAAACACCACCACCACATCAAATTCCTCATATTGACGGAGTATTTTTTCAGAAGAAAGATCGTTTGCCAAATTAAAAAGCAATTCTTGAAGATCTCTCCAAGGCAATGGAGCTACAAATACAGCGGATATAGTTTTCCCTTTATATTCTCCTTTGTCTGCCAACCTATCTGCGTATTGACTGATTAGTTCATCACATTGATATCTTTTCATTCAATAAATATAAAAAAATAACAGAATTATCAATTTAAAATATTGCTGGCTTACATGTTACGTGTCCCCGGCAATGCACTACCAAATTTCTATGAAAACC
>Ga0247779_1000843_pt1 | contig 16338 bp, 15 predicted proteins | sample UWRJL221509R5_FD_179925 | JGI IMG/M metagenome (GOLD analysis project Ga0247779, IMG submission 179925) | Plant litter microbial communities from Arlington Agricultural Research Station in Wisconsin, United States - UWRJ-L221-509R-5 | ecosystem: Environmental > Terrestrial > Plant litter >... | reverse complement strand
GATCCGATGGATCTTACTATTCGTGAGTCTCTTTTTCAAACCTTACTGTACACGAACCTTATGAACTTAAACCTTGCTTGAAAAGAGGCATTATATCAACCTCCTGCCACTGCCGGCGAACTATCAACCAACAAGACAGACAGTCCCCTAATGCCTTTATCCCAGCTCACCATTGGCTATGGTCCTACCACCCTTCAACGAAGGCGCTTTGGCCTTGCTCTACATCAGGGACAAAATGTTGCGATTGCTCACCTTCGGGTATATCTTTCTTCTTGTCCGGCCCCATTCGAGAGCATGATAAGAAAATTTCCTCCATTCTCCGATTACAATGAGAGAGCCTCTGATATCGATTCGAAAGGCAACATATTTCCTCAAGATTGGTGGATGGTGAAAACCACGACCTTTATTATACATGCTTAATCCTTAATCAAGGCAATACTATCTTTCAGCTACATGTACTACAACTTTCCTTGCCATTATGCGTCAATCTGTGACTTCTCAATGATCAATATTTTCGCCGGAATTATACCTTTGAATTCGGAATCGGGCAGGGCTTGGGTAATAAGAATACAATGCATTATGTATACAACTGTCTCTAGTTAGATTCCTATAGATTAGCTATCCGTGATGAAATACCTATCAGTGTTGCTATACATGCATCCGTACGATACATCTACCATCATCTAGACTCTAATACAAAATTGAGATAGGTAAAGTGGCGGCATGGAAAGGATAGTGTGATATATATGCTTAAACACGCAGGCCGTAGAAGTCCTCTGTTAACCAGAGAAAACGCTAGCGTCCACTTCTATGCCCAAGGTATCTTTTGCGAACCCGTGCATTGTTTTTTGAGCTCCTCAAACCCACCGGAAACGCGTGAGCCAGCGCGGCCAAGATGTAGCTTGATACGTAGGTTTCTCAGCCAGGCTGTGAACTTGGTCTTCCAGAAGGTAAGGTCAAGTCGGAACATGATCGCACGGAAGACAAGGTGGTGCCACCATTCTGATGCGCTCGGTAGGCGTCAGAGACAAGTTTCGTGTTAGGGAACGAGAGGCCCAGAATCCTGTGATTTTAATCCGATTGACTGGAGAGCCAAAGGACTGATTGTTACCTGAAGATCAAGGAAAGTATAGCATTTAGCATTCTAATGGTAAAATGTCTAAAAGCAGAGATAACTTACCTTGTACCATACGCATATTTCTCGTTAGGAAAATCAGCACCTTGGGCATGCGGTCGATATCGGAACGGAACTCTCTTAGTTTTTGCTTCATCTCCACGCTCATCTCGTACTGTGTTAATGGTTTTCTTTACTTCTTTACCTCAGTCCCATCCTCATTTTTCTTGGGATTTCGTCCCTTCCTCAGGACTGTTGGCTTCATGGGCGTGAAGCTGGCCATCAAATCTGGTAGTCCGAAGCCCCAACCTTTTGTCACAGCATCGACTCCGGCGTAGTCGCCTGCAAGCATGGCACGCCGTAATCTCACCCAGTTCCGCTTGAAGTCTTCGTAAACACGGAAGTACCAGCGTGGTCTAATAAGACAGTGTGGTCCAATAAGACGACCTGTGGTTGTCGAGGATAAGATGGAAACTGGAACGTTTCCATGGATGAGGATCGCAATGTACTCATCCTCAGTGAAATGTTTGAGCAGAGAATAGTTCGAACATTGTTTGTGTGATCGATTACCAACGACACAGACATTGTTTGCAGGATGGAATGCATTAGTAAAGCTGGCAAAAAAGCGAAGCGAGTTCAACGTTCAAACGTTCACCGACGACTGTACATTCAAATTAAAACTCCGCCACCCGCGCGAATCAGCGAGACGCGAATGAGATTGCTCGTGCTCGAGGGTCGCGATGATTTCCTTTTGCCCATTCCCTCTCCAGAGATCGTTCATACCGTCATCTTTCAACAAATCCGCACACTGGCACATGGATGGTTTTATTTCTCTTTGTAAGTTCTTTTTTTGATACCACGCAGAAATACCTCGAACGGGATGTTTTCTGTCGAGCTCATCCACCGTAAATCGGGGGTTCTGTATGGGCTAGAGACACGAACTGGCGGTCTCAGTTCCTCATGGATGGCCTCGAGGCCTCACACCGTCAACCAACTATATGGCATATGTCCTCGAGGGCAGCAAAAAAAGTCACCGTCCCGTTTATTTCACCCTTAAATCCGGTCAGTTTTTCTCCTCTTTTGGATATTTTGCTATTTTCTCCACTAAAGCCTGCCTGGATTTCTTTATTTCAGAGGTATTTACATATCCCCTAGTCCACTTTCTTCCTTCTGTCCCTTCATAGGATACGCAGCCCAGCTGCCATCTCCACCAAATGCAGGCACACGATAGCGCCAATCTCCCTGACTCGATAAGTATCCCGTTGATCTCAAACATGGCGAATTTTACGACAGTGCTCACGACTTTCCCTGTGGGAGCGACTGGTATTCGTCCATCGTGGGGTGCTGTGACTGCCAGCGGGAATACCGAGCATGGCTCTGCTCCATCTCTTTCTCGAGATGCGGCGAAGCAAGCCCCTCAAGTTCAAACGTATTCACTGCTGACCCTGCTCCTCCATCAGCCACAGGCATCGCTGCGTCTCTCACTGGGACAAAAAGCGGAGGATCATCATCACCACAGCAAGTCCTATCAGCTCTGCTCGAGATCTGCTCCCTCAAGAAACTCGAGATCCACCCCGAAACCCATTCTTCCCTGCCCCCACGACCCCACTGTACCGCCAGTCTCTAGTACCGTGTATCAAACAATGCTACTCTACGGGCCGTTCTCGCTCGCCCTTCATTGGCATCAGATGCCCCTCCACGCCCTTCAACGTTCAACACTGGTGCCAGTTACGGGGTAGGATACATCTACAGAGCAGATGACGATAAAGACAAAGGACTGAACAGCGCCGCCCAGGACCAGTATGGTAATGTGTGTGTGGTGGTTTATTGTAATTTGAGAAGATCAGTGTGACAAAGATACATGTAGTTGTGCCTCAAGGATAATTTATATTTGTTACTAGAGAGTGATTTCCGCCTCGCCGTTGATCCCTGACGAGTGATGGTTAAGTCGGTTTCTGACACATAATACTATTGTAGTGAGTTATATGTACCGCTGTTGGACGTACGGGCACTGATAACATTTCGCATCACCTAACTGGATCTCCTTTGCCTGTATGATGCGTAAGGATGATCACTACGTCAAGAATTGAAATATTAACGCTTATTTTGTCTGACTTCCCCCTTGCAAGAGTTGGACTTTGGACGTCGACTGGTATCATAAGTCAATTATGTACATGGCAAAATAATATTCGCCACTTTGCGACGCGTGGGATGTTCATCTTTGACTGCACTGAGTATACTTATAGTAGACGTGCTATCAATAAAATTATGCTAATTATATAAAGAGGGTGAAACTGCATTGGACGAAATGGGTACAAATTAAGTATGGTCTTTGTCGTTCGCTCACTCTGTAGCGGTTTAGACTTAGATTGTGGCAATGTGAAGAAATTCTCGTGATCTGAAGATAAGGTTCGTGAAGGTAAGATTTGCATGAAGTCCAATGAGGCTGAAAGCTAGTTGGGTAAAAGTGCGGGGCACTTTTCGCCCCTACCCTTGATCTAGCCGACCGTCAAAACTTGTGTCCGAGCACGTTGCGATACCCAAAAACTCCTAGGAGCCGGGCGACGCATCAAGCGTGCTGGGATACCCAAGAATTAGGAGCCTGGTGACGGCCAATAATCAACCCCATATCTAAGCTATATGAGTTGCAAAGGTTTGATTGACATTTTTATGAGATTTCCATAAAACCATGTGCCCAGCATCGGCATGGGGTACTATGTAGCATTCTGCGATTTTGTGCCTTGGACTCTACATTTCCAAAATCCAAAATTAGCAGTAGCGTTGATACATTATAAGTAAACCGATGGTGCAGTTTATTTTATTTTATTTAATATGCTCAAGAGTCACGACCCAAGAGATATGAGAGATGGTTCTCTCCGGGCCTGAGGTCTATCCGAGACTTAAATTATAACAATATACATCCATTAATGGCTTCATGGCGATGCATATAATTGCGCTAGTTCATAGAAAGACGATCGTTTAATCGTGTGACTTGATGTCGGGATAAACATTTTCGGTGGAATATACATTTATATCGAGCAACGAGCTCATCTGACAGGCCGAGGTCTAATGATTATTTCGCGCAGTTCCTATGGCGTTCCACCAAGGACAAAAGACTTAACCGCGCGTTGTAATGGGTGTTGTCTAGCATCAATCTTAGATGTTTACTCTAGGTTTAATTGCTTGAAGCATGCACTAAATATATATGAAGCAGTCGAAGATTGGCGCAGGAATCCCGGAACTCAGCCCGAAATCTGGTTTAATCTGCTGAATGAATAACCCCCGGTGTGTAGCGCGGCTGAATAGTGAAATTCTGGGAAATCCGTGCATGTAATAGTGTGTACTGACATAATGCAGCGTAGTCGGCACACGCACAAAACTGAAAATGGCACAATATGCGACGTACTACCAGTTTAACCTGACAACCTAAGAGGCACAGTGCTCGAAAACTATAAGTTTTATCTGATATGTGTTGCAAGGTGACATGGCTCAGGGTGCAACATCAATCAATTTCACTGCGAAGGCATATGCAGTGGCATTCTTTTGATAAGAATAAATCTGTATTGCTGTGTCTCAACATTCAAGGCACCAGTATCGGGGATAAAGCGAGTACTGTACCATTTCGGTCAATTCGTCGGTAACGCGTAACGGTCGACCAAGATGTGCCGAACTATAACGGTTGTAACGGTCTAAGCCGTCTCACGCCGAACCTAACTCAGCGTTACATGCCTAAAAATAGAATTTTGGCCAATTTTTGGCTCATTTTTAGGCTAAATAAGCTGTCGAAAAAGGATGGTGTAACGCAAAATTTTCCGTCTGCCGAATTCAAAATTTCGGCAGACGTGTAACGCGTAACAACACCTGCTGTATTGATCGAAATGGTACAGTACTCTGATGTGGACAAAACACTGCGCAAGGGGTATGATGTGAGAATTTCACTGCGAATTTTCCAAGTGCACGGAAAAGACATAGGGCACATGGCACGAGGCATGAACGGGACACACACAGGGCGCAAGGTCAAAAATATGAATATTGAAATTTAAAACAAATTAACATGAATATAATAAAAATATGGCACAAGGACCCGACACCTATAGTATGAATGGGCCATGGCAGCGCGCGAGACATAAGTTATGATTCGTGTATATGATACGCATGAATATGGAGCAACGGCTCAAGGCCTGAGGAATGAGAAATGAGGCATAATCATGTATTTTAACGTGCACAAACATGGCACAGGGCGCAAAGCATGAGGCATGAGGCATATATTTGAAGGGCACAAGCACGGAACTGTGCATTAAGCATAACATGTAAGGTATAACAGCATACAATTTAACGTGCTAATGCACACGGGAATTCAGTATCACTTTTCTCTTTCTGCCGATGCGAGGGCATAGTGAACCGGTGACATTGAGGCGCTGAGATGACTCCAGCAGCCAAATGTATTTGGGCTATAAAGTCCTTCCTCTAAACACAAACACCTGAGCTTTTACGGATGATAATTTTGGCAATGTACCATAGCAGGTCTCTGACTGTTCGTACAGAGTGACAAATCAGGTGGCAGAAGGTACGAACTCTCGAAAAGGATCAAAGGTGTGATTTTCAGACAAGGATTGCAACACATGCAATACCCAACCCAGTAAGAGCAAGTAGGAATGTTGACTGGAGAACTAGAGTTGCCAGATCAAGAGCAACTAGAAACAAAGTACAAGTATAGGTTTGATGATGTGTCTTCTTTCAGTCGTGTTGATAGCGTGAAAATTTTGAGATGAATATCTCAAAGTGCTGTTGGCATGCTTGTCGCACTAATCCTTGGTGGAGAGGCAGAGGAAGGATACGGACCACTCACAATTCGAATGGGAAAGAGAAAGCAGTGTATGGTGCTGTCGGCCTAAAGACCGCTACTTTTGTACAACCAAAATTGATGGGTCAAAATTTCCCCGATTTCTTATCCGTTTGGTAAAAACGTTCCTTTTAGCAATCCGAACAAAATGTCCAAGCTATTTTCCATTTGGATTAAAACTGAGTAAGTTATATTTTCGTGGCAAGTTCAAACAAATTGGCCAGATTATATAATATTGACCATATATAGTAATTCAAACCATCTTATCTAATCAAATGGCACAGCCATCTGCTGTGGAATCCTACGCTAGTGTTGCCACGGTTTGACTCCGCTCGGTTACGGTCAGTCTATACCGACTTGGGATGCGACTCAGCTTATTCCCGAAACCGAGTCGCTTTGATATGACTAACTTACTCGGCTTGCAACTCCGAGTCAGTTAAACCGACAACTTGTCCCAATATAGTAACCACTTATTGATCACCAAAAACTTGACTGGCCATAATGATCACCTCATAGAAAACTGTGTATTCAATTTAGTATAGAGGTATTCCAATGTCTTCAGCCTAATATTTTACATACATATTTGATTCTGTAACACAATCCTCATGTGCATAACTGAGAAATTTTGATAAAATGCATAAAATCATAATTAAATGTGTATTAGTAGAAAGCCATTCAAACTGCAGCCCGGCCATACGGCCGTGGGAAGCGACGCATGGGTAATTAAATGAAACCCTGCTAGCTAGAGCATAACAAAGTGGAAAGTAGTGCTGTACGGGCTCGGCTCAGCCTGAAAGCCCTGGCTTAAGCTCGGCTTTGAAGGGCTCAGGCTTCTAAAAAGTTATACCTAGGCTCTAGGCTTTTTGCGTGGCTGGCTCAAGTATTCTATAGTAATTACATCTTTTTTTATACCCTTGTCGTCTTCCTCGTTTAGCACTAGCTGATCCCAGCTAAATGCCTCTGCCTCCTTGACAGCTTCGTCAGTTGTTTGTAAAGTGCCTAAGTCTACCTCGCTATCTATTTCTTTTTCTACTGTCTCATAAGTCAGCACTTCACAAAAAATAAGGTCTTCATTGTAAAGGCACTTCAAACATTGAAGTGCCTCAACAATAGCGCCATTTAAACAGTTACAATACTTACTGATGGTAATACCAACAGCCAAAAAGGCACGTTCGCTCGATACAGTTGATGCTATTACGGCTAAATAGTTGCGTACAAGAGAAGCCCAGACCAGATAACGGTGGGCATTGAGCTAATGATGATAAAGAAAGATGTAAGTCCAAATTGACAAATGAAGTAAAAAATAAAACATACCCCACCACTCGACAATCCCCATGTTATCGGGTATCAACTCAACACTATTGAGATACAGGTTGAATTGGGCAAGCCATGGCTTCGCCAAATCACCAGACTTGAGGTTCATGGCATCATCCTCACTGTCTGAGTTGATGATTACTCAGCGAGTGTTGCTTCTTGCTGCTTGTACCCTACAAGCTTGTGGTTGAGGCTGAGAAGAGCCTGTACTCATGTGTTCATATTGCTCTGAGATCTATGAGTCTATAAGCATCATGAATTTATTTATATAAGACAAGCTTACCTTTGTTTCAGCAAGTCCTTTTACTTTTTCAACCAGCGTGGCTGCTCAATTCTTCTTGAAGTATAAAAGCTTCCGTCTCAGATGAAGAACTAATATTTAGAAACAGTCAGTTGCTATAATAATAGAATGGGAAGAACGTACACATAGCCATTATATGAGCATCGGAAGCTGCCATTTTTTGGTAATACTTATCCAACTTCTGCATTCCTTCCGTCAGTGCAGGCACAAATGGTGCATATTTTGGCTTTGTTGATGCCTTCTCCCAAGCTGAGTACAACCTCTCGATGGCAGGAAGTGCATTATAGAGTGTGGGGATAGAATCAGCGGAGAATGCATGTTGAGCTTCATCCGCATACTAGTAGATTGCAAAGATTAGAAAAGATTGGACAAACAGGCACAGAACAAGTGACAATATACCCCAAGCAAGTTCAAAAACAATGCAACACAATCCCATTCCGAATCCGTCAGCCGAAGTAGGTCAATCTTTGTTCGCTTATCAAAATTTGCCGTTTCTTTAGCACTAAGCTCATATACGAACTCGCTAATAGCCTATATCATAGTTAGAATTGATGTATTAAAGTATGATAGGCTAATTACCTCTTGTCGTGACTCTGCTTGAAGGAGCATAATGTATGTTGAGCTCCAACAAACCTTCATGTTGAGGAGCAGTTTAAGAGCCTTCTCATTGTGTCGAGTTTGGATGATGCTAAAGAGCTCCTTGTACTGCGAAGACAAACATGCCTACAGTGATATAAGAATAAGCATTACCATGGGGCAGAAATCATATCAAAGCTTACCTTTATACAAATGGCTTGTACAAGCCCTATTTCATCCCTGTTCTTGGCTGTTATATCAGGCATGTGTTCGTCTTCAGTGTGTGGATTGTAGTATTTTGTCTTGCTTTGAGCTGATATCAAAGCTTGTGTAGCAAGGTTTATAATATGCGCAAGACATCTGAAAGATGTCAGAACAATGGAACAAGTGGCAGACAATTATTATGCGACTTACCGGATATGTTTCTTGTCAACATCATAAACCTTTCCGTTATTCCTTCGTGCATAGCGTCTTGCAAATTCGGCCAGCATAGTATCATTGTTTGACGTGTTGTCACAAGTGATATGACCAATCTGACATTGTATATATGTTAGCTTATCTTGTAAGTAAAGTATTGAACCTCTAGAAAACATACCTTATGCATAATCATCAGATGGTCACATATTTTGAATAATGCCTGCCCAAGGCAGGCTCCGTTATGGGCGGTATTGAGATGGGTGAAGCCAAGTAGGGCATGTTGCTCAAGCCATCGTCCACTGGTTTCTTCTTCGATCCAATACCCGGTGACAGCAAAGTGTTACGATTCGACCCCTTTGTTCAACTCTTTTTCATTTGCTTGATACCTGTTTCACCGTATGAATTATGCGCAGCTAGGCTGCGCATCGCCTCCTGTTTTCACTGCGCTTTTGACTCCTGCTTGACACCCTCTTTCTGTACACATTCCATGACTGCACAAAAGCCTCCCTTATACACGCACTAAAGAGGGCTGTTTCTTTCTATATAAACACTCGTAGTTACTCTTTTGTTCTGTAGCTAGTTCTTGAGAATCAACTAGTTTCCTTCTCTTCTCTCTTCGCTCTCAAAGTTCGCTCGATACAACTTCAAGGCCTCTTCGGGATAACTCTTATTTAGGAGTTATTCATACGAAACGCCTTTGGTCGTAACACAAAGTAGCTATCACCATTCTACGCTGTCCAAGCATCACATGTTAGGCTAACTTCACCGCTAACGAACTTGCTCTGTTGATAATTATTAAATATCAGATAATTTACATAATGTTAGTCTCGAAATGAACATACATTCAGGAGGTTTGATAATGATGTCATCTGCGACTTGAGGGTGCTGATGATCTCGGCACGCGTCTTTACTTGCCCCGGTATTTTCACCCCCTTCGTTGCACGAGCAGCAATATCAATCATATTTTTGAATGTCAGGTGTTCCATTGCTGCAAGTGGCTACAATGTGCGGTTCAATAAAAGGGACATCAAAAGGAAATTCATATGCACCACATAGGTTTCAATCAACCAACAAATTGGCGCCCTCCAAAATAGCCCGTCACTGTAAGGCTCAACCTTCTCAGCCACAGCGGGCTCTGATCCTTGCACCACTGTCGTGAAGTGACCGTTGACCTGTGTTTGAAGGAGAGCCTTGTATGCAGTGTCAAGTTGTGACTGACGTCATTCCTTGGTGTCATCTGGAAGCATTGATAAGAATTTATTTTTCTTACACCATGCCCGATAGACGCCCTGTTAGAAAAATGAATTGGTATCTGTAAAATAGAGATTAAAAAATAATAAAACATACACTGCTTGAATGCCATGGGCTGTTGGATTCTTGTGGTTGAGATACTGCTTCTCCTCAGCCACTGTGTCACCAATGTCTTGGACGACAACATCTGTATACATTTCATGTTCGTCACAATCATCTAATATGAGGTATTTGCGGTCAATATTCACGGACTGCATCACAGAAAGCCATGTATACTCACTGTTGGAAGGCCTAGAGTGTTTGGCAGGGTTCTCCCTGCTCGCCTCTAGCTCCTTGTCCTCTTCACAATCTTCTACTGTCATTGTATGGCGCTTTTTTGACAATGTGTTGCAGTTTTCACTGGATGCATGGCTGATTTGCGCATCCAGTGCCAAGTTAGGTACCAATTTGGGGGGTACTCGACCTACATCATGAGTGGGTGGTGCAGTGGATGGCGAAAGCGAGGTTCCGGGCCCAGATGGTATGGATGGTGGGAGAGACAAAGGCGCAAACAACACCTGTGAAGTTGTTGATGGTTGCGTAACCGTCACTTTGACAGTGCATACTTGTTGCGAAGCTTGGGTAGCAGGGGCCAGTTGCCGATGGGAAGAAATAGAAGGTTCTTCTGAGTTATTAATATCAACGAGCCTTGCTGATGGCTTAATGGCCCTTCATGGATGCTCAGATGCTGGAATTTCTGGCATTTTTGAGACTGATGGAAGGAGTACTGCTGAATGATGATGGAAAAAACAAAAAACAAAACAAAACAAAAAAACAAATAGTAATAAAACTGTACAGTTTACAATTACCTAATTGCACACTGTTTTGATCAGAAAAGCTTCAGCTCAGGGCTCGGCTTTAGGCTTTACAGATTAATACCCAGGCCACGAGCCCTCACAAAGCTTTATAAGAAGCCCGGCTTGGCTTGGCTTTGCATGGCTGGCTTGGGCCAGTCTGAGAGCCTCAGACCAAGCTTGCACAGCACTAGTGGAAAGTGCCTAATGAGAGGACTTATCCTTCAGTCAAGGTATTGTAGCATATATATTACACATATTGAGTGCTCAATTGACAGTACTCAGGGTTGCAAAAAGTAACCATGATTATATAATATAATTATCCTCTCATTCTGTCTTGCATGAAAAGAATGGTGTTCACTATACACAGTTGTAATTAAATCCTAGAACTCTGTTGATGAATTACTAGTATAGATGATATAGCATGTGAATTGAAATTTAGAATCATGTATATGTTTCTCTGGCCTCAAAAATAGTACTAACTCTATTAGGTGTATGTAAATTATGCTAGTTAACATCAGCAGTGTTCAATCCTTCCCATGTGGCACACTGATCCAATTTAAAAATGTCAAAAGCTAAGGAGGAATACAAGGAAGACTTATGAAAATTTTAAGCTTATGCCAAATCAATTTGATTTAAAAAATAGGTGCAGCAATGTTGTAATACATCTAATCCATAATGCGAGGAAAATTTTGAGTCCCATTTCTTTCCACTACTCCTCACTTGGACAATATAGAAGTAGCTACAAGGAGCCAGCTCAACAAGGACATACCTAATCCAAAAATTGGCCTTTCTAGCAAACATTGAGGTCAGTGAAAATGTTTCCGAGCCAAGGCCTTTCCGAAGCTCCTAGCAGGCAACATTGCTGAACCTATTTTTTAAATCAAATTGATTTAGCATGAGCTTAAAATTTTCATAAGTCTTCCTTGTATTCCTCCTTAGCTTTTGACATTTTTAAATTGGATCAGTGTGCCACATGGGAAGGATTGAACACTGCTGATGTTAACTAGCATAATTTACATACACCTAATAGAGTTAGTACTATTTTTGAGGCCAGAGAAACATATACATGATTCTAAATTTCAATTCACATGCTATATCATCTATACTAGTAATTCATCAACAGAGTTCTAGGATTTAATTACAACTGTGTATGGTGAACACCATTCTTTTCATGCAAGACAGAATGAGAGGATAATTATATTACATAATCACGGTTACTTTTTGTGACCCTGAGTATCCATGTTCCTATTTTAAAAAATTATTAGATAAAACGTGAAGATGACTGTAAGAGCACATTTTCCCAAAATGTGTTGGATTATATAATCTGCCACTCATAAGAATTGGGAACTCACATTTGGGAGTTGCTGAGTCATCATTTGTTAGTCAGCCTGTTGGTGTGACATTTGGGAACTGCAGTTCAATTTGAGATGACTAGTAACTCAATTGGGTGGAGATTGCATAATTATTCATATATAGTGGATTGACCCAGTAAGACCTGATAGCTCAGTGGTTAGAGCGTCTGGTATATGTCCAGTAGGGCCTGGGTTCAATCCCCAGTCTGGTCACTTCTTTTAATAAAATGGCAATAGTATTGACGACTTGAACCGACTTGAGTCAGAGTCAAACCTAACCGCATTGGAGTTAACTGATGACTTCAATCATTCGGCAATTCAACTCAACTCAACTCAACTTATTTTTGACTCAACTTCAGCAACTCGCGGTTCTGAGTCAAGCCATGGCAACACTATCCTAGCTACGATTAGTACCTGGAGTTGTTTCCTGTATTGAGTTCATATTTTTCCTTTTTTAAACCATCTTGAGCTCATTATTGGTTCACAAACTCAGCTAAAATAGGCTTTCCGACATGACAAAATTTTTTTTTTCCTCAGCCAATTTGGCCACTGTCCAAATTGGCAGCCTATGACCCATCAATTTTGGTTGTACAAAAGTAGCAGTCTTTAGGCCAACAGCACCATAGAAGCCTTTGATTTCAAATTCCTTTGTGGCACAGTGGATCATGGGTTTGCCTCTATTTTTAGAGAACTTAACCAATATTCAGGGTGTTATGTTTGACTCCCCCTCTATATACTTTTTCCATTCTTTGTAGACAGCTTTGCTTTTGCCATATTTACCGTACATTTGTCCTGGTACTCTTTTAACACCAACTTGCGTCTCCATACAGTATAGGAATTTTGGGTCCTAACAGGAAGAAAAGCCGAAAGTACCCAAAATCAGAGAATCGGACAGGGAGCCACTTACCATAAAGGGAAATTCACTGCCCAGAGAAGACCTGGACAACAGTCCAGGCATTAAACCTCCAATGCCCTAGACATAACACCAGAGACAAATTAATTCCCTTAATCTGAATATATTCTTTCTAGAAATAGCAAAGAAGAAAGTCAGAACCGGATTTTTCATGGTGCATGCAGGAAGTGAAAGTTTGGCCCATCATTCAGTGCTCAGGAGTCAGAGCTCAGCACTGGCCATCATACATTAAGCGCGCAATGATGAGTGCCCCACCACTCTAGCCGCTGATTTCGCTGATTTTGGATATTTCCGAAGTACATCAAAGCTCGTCGCACACACTTTATTTCCCCACTCATTTTTCCGTTTTTCTTAGCTACAGATTTGCTTATGTTTGTTATTTCCAATCCTCCTCATCATTTGATATTTCTTAGCCTTTTTAAACCCTTTCTTATCAAACAGTATATAAAGCACATGTATTTCAGAGTACACACAATACCATCCGATCCTCCCAGAGTTCCCCCCAGGCTCCCCCTTTGTTTTTGTCTCCCTGTCATTGTATTGAGTTCAGGACGGTTCAAAGCTTTCAGTAGCTTATGTTGTGTCAAGATTTTGTTTTATCTTGTCTCGTTTCGTCTCGCTTTCATTGTTTGCGCTTGTCTTGTTGGTCAGAAGCCAAGGGAACCACACTTGTTCTATTTGCGCCCTTGTCCCATTCGTTTGTGTATTAGTGTACTGGAAAGGAGGGACAGCATTGTGATGTATCATTCATATAATAGTCTCAAGTTAAGTTTATATAGATCAGCTATTCATAGCACTGGGTGCCGATACGGTGACATACCTGGATCAGTGCTCAGCACTAGCGTCATACACTAAGCATGCATACTAGAAACTGAATAAAAAGAAGGATAGCATTGCAATATATCATACATATAATATACATTGGTTCTTTGTATAATCTCTGTATATGCTATTTAATTACTATTTATCCTATAGACACATCTTCGATTTGCCTTTTGAAATACAGTTGTAATATACTATGATAATACACTAGTTGGAAACACAAAAGAAATATGACATGTTTCTTTGCCTGTTTCTTTCAGAGACAAGAAGTCCATGTATCTATTTGGTGTCTTGAGCTCATTTCTGGACATATTGACAACATGTTTTTTCTGCTGAGAAATACATCATACATGTAGAATCTCTGAGTAATAGTCAACAAATACAATATATCTAGGTTCTGTAATACCGACTATTTTGGGCTTTGACTGTCTAGAATTTCACATAATTTCTGACATACAAGGATCCATGAATCAAGCTTGAGTTTTAGAATTCTAGAAAGGAAAAGAAGATGGGTAAAGAAAAGGCAGGGAATGATGGTGTGAGATCTGCTTAAACATGGAGGTGGCCCTGTTTCTGGTTCTTCCATCCCTCATTTTATTGTAATCTATATTATAATGAAGTCATTGAGTTTAATGAACCCAAATATGGTGTAGGGAAAAAAGAATACAGAGAAGATAAACCATCATGTCACATGTCTGGATGACTGGTCTACATGCATTATCATGTTGCCTGTTATGACTTGTAATAAGATAAAAGGAAGGGGTGACCTGTCAAAATGAGGTAAAATGAGTTCGCCAGATAAAACATGTGTAGCCAACAGTGTTGTGCAAAGAGAAAAAGCAAGGTGCCAGAGTCGGACCCAACTACCAAGCTGGCATGAGAGCAAAAGCAGGACATGAATCACATGTATGACAAAGTAAGTAGCGTTAAACTTGGCTTGGTTACCTGGATGGCAGACAAATGGAAGAGGAATCAATTAAGTGTCATGGTAGTATAGTATAACACTTCGAGCTAAGCTTCAATGTGCATCTAGATTCTAAGATCTCTGTTAGTATTACAAAATTGACGTTTATTTTGAGTGTTAGAAACTGAAGTTCATATCCTTAGTCGTGTTCATTCAGACCGAGGAGTCAGTCCTACTATTTAGTTATCATCTTGTGATCTCTGTGGCACTGAAGTTCATACTAACAATTTGACATTGATGAGACAAATTTTTTGCGTAACCCTTCTGGTCTGGGCACAGATACTACAATCTGTACTCTACTGCAAAACTCGAAGCTGAGTTCCGAATCTGCATGTGTCTATTTGCTGCGCAAATAATGTCGCTGATTAAATAAGATTAATGACAAGTACAAGTCACTATCTTTTGCGTAGTATACACTTCGGGCTTTGATCGCTGTAGTTCCAGTACTTTACTGTGCCCCCCCCCAGGCTCTAGAATCCACTGGATTCCATGGATTCCATGGAACTCTATGGACATCCATAGACTCAGAAAATGCAACTTCAAAAAAATTCAAAGTTTATTTCTGAGTCTATGGATGTCTACAGAATCCTGTAGATTCCATGGAATTCCATGGAATCCATTGGACATCAATGAATACTGAATTAAAACTTGGAGGAGAGAGAAAAGAGAGGGGAGGGAGGAGGATAAGAAGCTGACCACTTACCCAGCCGGGGGCTATACCCTGCCTTTGGCCTGCTCCCACTGCCCTCCGTTGCCCTCATTTGCGTCCTTGTCGTGCCACATCAGGCCCACGTTGTCATCGTCCTTGTCGTCGTCCTGCCCCTCCGCGTTGGTGTCCTGCTTGTCGTCCTGTTCCTCGTGCTCGTGCTCGTCATCCTGCTCATCCTCGTGGTTGTGGTCCTTCATCATTGTCATCATTGTCATTGTTATTGTTGTTGTTGTTGTCTGCTTCCATCTTGGTCATTGTTGTTGTTGTTGTTGTTGTTGTTGTCATTGTTGTTGTTGTCATTGTTGTTGTTGTTGTTGTCTTTGCTGTGTGGTGTGTGGTGGTGGGAACGATGGGGCTGGTGGGGAATGATGGTGGTTGCAGAACAACCAGTGTGATGTGTCAACTTCACACTGATGCCCACTGTTGGCCGCAGCACGTGTGACATCACAAGGGTGGGGATATAGCCTGGTTAGGCTTAACCACAGAAAAGCCTTGATGGCTGAGTTGGCTAGAGCATTGCATGTTAATAATAGAGTCCTTGGTTCAAGTCTCGTTCATGCATTTCTTTTTTATTATATTAATAATAATAATAATAACAGCCATTTCGGTCTTCGAGGTTAACTATAGGGTATCTGCGGATATTCCATGGATTTCTCCGGAATCTATTGGGTCTATGGATATCTATAGACGGGCCTATGGAATTCTTTGGATTCTGATTGGTGAATTTGGCAGAAATCTCTGCCATTTCTGGGTCTCTGGACACCCAGTAGATGTCAGGAATTGACTAAAGTCAAGTGACAAGGAAGCCCAAAGACCAAGTTGATAACAAAGCTGGGGCTCTACAATAGCCCCAGGACCCTATTATATACATGGAGACCGGAGTAACTACTTCCCGGGCCAGGGTAACTCGTCAATAGAAGAATGCA
>Ga0247779_1000842_pt1 | contig 16362 bp, 15 predicted proteins | sample UWRJL221509R5_FD_179925 | JGI IMG/M metagenome (GOLD analysis project Ga0247779, IMG submission 179925) | Plant litter microbial communities from Arlington Agricultural Research Station in Wisconsin, United States - UWRJ-L221-509R-5 | ecosystem: Environmental > Terrestrial > Plant litter >... | reverse complement strand
GATCATCATCAGCCGAAAGATCCACTGTAGCAAGAAAGATGCCAGCACTGGACAGAATTTGAATTGTCAGGCTTATGAAACTTCAAGGATTATGATATAAAATATAAAAGCGCTGCAAGAAGGTAGAAATTCATCCAACTTCTCCTCTTTGTTCTGTTTATTCACTGTCATTACCTTCAGCATGCACGGATGTCACTCTTTTACACTTTTACCGCTAGCCCTAGCTTCTTTCGCCGCTGCATCAATCAACAGTGCCATACCCTTTTCGCCAGGTTTTGACGTCCAGGCTGTCCTTGATCTTGCCGTTTCTCTTCCAAGTCACTCCTGGGAGTAGGGTACCGCGTCTGAAGCTCTTCTCGAGCTCTACAACCCACAAAGCTCAGTATTCGGCGCATTCCCATTTCCCGTGCCTTTCCTTAGCGTACAGAACACCCCTGCATTGGCGTATGCTAAGCAGAAGATCGTCATTGCCCCACCGCCGAACGGTTTGAGCGATGGAGACGGCGCAGTAGGCGATCCTGCAAGCTTGGGAGTCGCAGCGTACCTCATTGGAAAGTCTGATCCTCAATACGGTCAAGCTGCAACGGCTGAAGCACAGTATGTTCTTGAACAAGCGCCAAAGTGGTTTAACGGCGCTATTTCTCATCGTGCAGACCATCCAGAGCCTTGGTGAGTTGTATTCATGTTTACCACTGAACGCTTCTTTCTAAAAAGATTTATTAGGGCCGACTTTGTCTACATGGCACCACCTTTCCTTGCGTACTATGGAGCTGCAACTCTTAACGCGACCTTCCTTCGTGCAGGAGTCGAGCAGGTCATGTTATACCGCGATGTTCTGACCACCAACATAACCACAGGCGCAGCTTCACCTCCTTCCAGCCATCCTGCTAACGCTGCCGGTCTGTGGACTCACATTCTTAGTGAGTGGTGGTCAGAACCTGGCCTCTGGGCCAGTGGCAATGGATGGGCAGCAGCAGGAGCTACACGCGTTCTCGCCACCCTGGTCAAGGCTCCTCTGTCCATGTTTCTCTTCCACCCGAGCACTAATCCCGTTAACGGAGGCCTCACGACGACTTGGAAGCAAAATTCTATCAATTCACTCGTAAAGGTGATTACCGACATTCTCGACGCCGCCATGCGCATGGAGACCGACCCGGACCAAGACGGCCTGCTACGAAACTACCTCGATGACCCTACATGGTTCGGTGAAATTTCTGGAAGCTCGCTTCTGGCCAGCGTCGCGTACCGTCTTGCAACGCTGTCCTCGACATACAATCTAATTCCCAGATCAAAGGCTCGGGCATACGTTGCATGGGCCGAGAGCATTCGCACTATTATTGCAACCAAGGGACATATCGTCAATGGAGTCGCGACCCCCGCCGTGAACCCGTTAAACTGGGGAGATCGTAACCCCTTCACCTCTGGATCTCCAGAAGGTCAGAACTTCGTCATTCTGATGTATGCTGCGTGGAGAGACTGCGTTAAAGCTGGCGTCAGCGGATGCAGAGTGGTGTGAGCGGTCAACATATTTATACAAATTTATATTTACTACGCGAAAAATATGCATGGGCAGCCAGCTACACGGGGATTTTTAATTGTCCAACTTATATAGCGCACCAAAAACACTCCTTACTTTCTAGCATAACTTATTTTATAACCTATTTACCATATAGTAACCATTAAAAATGACTTGAAATTCCCAAAATTCCATTCACTTGAAAGTATATGAAGACAAAGCTTTTGAGGATCAAGTTTTGAGGATTGAAGGAAAGAGTGGCACGTAGACTTGAAAGAGGATGTAATCAATCTCGTCCAAATATATGGTGGCTGTTCTAAATTTTGAATCCGTCGATCCTTTTCGCCGATTGCTTGTTCATTGTTCTATTTATGCCAGCCTGGTGGGCCAGTGTGCCTTGTGATAGGATACTAAGGAACCTGATTTACACTCAAGAGCCTTCGTAGAAAAGACACATTGCGTGGATAAGAATGGTAATTTCTATAAGGAACATTCTTGTGGGAATATAGCGCGAACGTTATCACTAATTCGAATCGTTGAAAACGTGCTTTGCAAAGATGCGCTTATGAAGCTTCTTCCCTGCAACATCGATCGCCTCAATTTCTTCTGCGGTGAGATTAGGGAGATTTTCTGCATCGAGAAATTCGCGAATACGCTCGGTCTTGGAGGAAGTGCTAATTCCAAAAACATTAATGAGAAAGAAGTTCGAATAGATCAGCCCAATCACTCACGTAACCACCACAACACCTTTGTACAATAACCACTTAGTCAATATTTGACCGGTACTGATGAGGCTTCCGTGTACTTCTTCAATACGCCCTTTGATCGAAGCAAGGGTAGCATCGACGGGCCCACCTGCGACGCTTGTGATGGGAGTTAGGGCCGCGTAGGACACAACAAGGATGCCCTTGGATTGGCAAAATTTGACTAGGGGCTCTACAGCCTTCCAGACGTAGGGGTGAAGCTCAATCTGAACCAGGTACCGGATTCAACGTCACTGCTTTTTGTATGTGTTCATGCAACACACCTGATTCACAGCAGGCACGATCGAGCCGCTTTCCAGAACGACCTGCAGATCTTCAACTCGGAAATTAGATACCCCGATGGCTTTGGCCAATCCATCACGGTAAACCTCCTCCATGCCCGCCCACCATTCGGCGAGCTTTCCCGCGCTTGATGCGGGGGTGGGGTCGTGAATCAAGAAAAGATCCACATAGTCCAAACCTAGCTTCGTAAGCGAAGCCTGCAACGACTGCTTGATCGTTTCTCCTGGAGCCAGATTCAGGACCTTGGTGGTGACAAACAGCTCAGAACGGGGTTTCTGGGAAAGCTTGATACCTTTCCCAAGGCTGTCCTCGTTGCTGTACATTTGGGCCCCATCGAGGTGGGTAACACCGGTGTCGATTGCAAGTTTGACGAAGGCTGTTGCATCCTGGTTATGGAGAGCAGTCCCAGTGCCAAAGCCGACGCTGGGGATGCTGGCGCCTGTATTGAGTTGGAATTCTTTGACCATTTTGTGTGTTCTAGAGAATTGTTTCATGAAGCATTTATATCTTGAAAGCCCCGACCGTATTTGGTCTTATAGAAAACGTCTGAGTTGATCATATATGTTGAGCGCACAATTCACTCCTCCGCAAGTCTTTAGAAGCATAGTGATATTTGGCTTCAAATACTATAAGGATGTTTATAAAAAATGCTGATAAAATCAAGAATAAGATGGAAGATTTCACTTGGTCATGACAGCAACTTTTTGAGCGGCTATTGTGTTAACGCGCTTTACTCGTCTGTTAATAAAAACTCGATAAGTCATTCGATTATCGAGACTTGGCAAACGTTTGTCAGCCTTGACTTACGGTGTAGCTCATGCTGATATCCGGTGCATGCTAGACTGCGAGGAAAATTCCGGGAGTATAGTCAAGTTAAGACATGCGCTTACTGTTCCTCAGATTGTCTTTGAAAGCGAATGATAGATGACTGAAAGATATAAGGATATTACGAAAATGCTGACATAGTAAGGAAAAGGATTACTTACCGAGTATTCTCTGGATAAGCCAAACTCAAAAGTTCTGCCATTTCTATTCACTGGGAGTTATTGATCAACCATAGGGATTCAATACTTCAGTCTTTGAAATGCCACATGTTTTCATCGCCTCGAGGTTGAACCTTGGGCAAAATGTGGCTGTGTATTTGTTTGCCACTAGCGAGAAACGCAAATCAAGACGATGTCAATATCAATTTAGTTTCATCTTTCTCGTTATCGTTTCAACCAAAAAAATGATATCAGACGATGAAAGCCTCGACCTAGACGGAGTCTTCACAGTCAGTGAAGTTATACTAGGTCATACGAGCTCAATGACTAACCTGAGAAGGAACCACCTAGGCCTCCGACACCTGAACCGACCATCGCAACGTATACCAGAGACTCAGACAAAATAATATCGGACAGGGACTGGAAAAGTGTCAAGATATGTCTAGTTGGATCGCATCCATTGTGGGCACATTATTTGTGAATTTTCATGATAAATCGGAGGTCTGGAATCCACGAAGCTGATGCTTTACTTCTACATTTGATAGATGGAATGCAGCATTAGCGTTGGCGTCGTTCTTGGATTCCAATCGTGAACTATATCAAGACCGTAACGTCCTTGAGCTAGGAGCAGGCGGTGCACTTCCCAGCATAGTGATTGCAAAAAATGGTGCCCAAAATGTGCGGTTATCTTTAATTTTATTGTGCTTAAACGTTGCTGAATTGAGGGAACTCAGGTCGTCGTTACCGATTATCCTGATAAAGATTTGATCGACAATATCAGCCACAACGTTGTTGAGAATGTCGAAGATGCTGAGCGTGGCCGTGTCGTTATTCAGGTGTGTTATCTTCCGGTGCACATACTCGTTCGCCGTCCCTTTGACCAAAGAAACACCTAGGGTTACATCTGGGGTCAGTCCGTGGCACCACTGCTGGATGCGTTGCCTTCACCGTCGGATTCCAATTCCAGAGCTTTCCACTTGATAATTCTTTCAGATCTCATCTTCAACCATTCCCAACATGATGCCCTGCTCAAGACCTGCGAACTTGTCTTGTCTCCAGCAAAGGATAATGAAAAGGTCCAGCCATGTGTTCTTGTCTTTTACAGTCACCACCGGCCACACCTTGCCCATAGAGATATGGAATTCTTTACCAAGGCTCAAGAACGTGGCTGGACATGTACCGAGATTGTCACAAGGACGTTTCCTGTAAGTCATTCTCCCGTATCCGTTAAGCGACGTTATCTCATGCAACTCCCTATAGCCAATGTTTCCGGAAGACTCTGGAGAGGAATCGATAAGGTCTACAGTGCATGGCTGGAAGTTAACAAGGTGAAGAGCTGGATCAATTGTGTCGGCGTTTTTAGATTTCACGTCGCGGAGTCCCGGTCAAGCAAATTAATGATTATTTTGGTATAATTATAGCGCACATAAAGTTTGTGAACACTATGTTAATGAGAGAGCCAGATTCGTACCAGGAATCGACAATGGCGACCAGCTATGTTTGAGGTAGCCGTGTCAAGTACTGCGGTGGTCGCAACCAAGGAGCGCTGTGAAGAATTGTTAGGAATGCACAGATGAGGATGAGAATGTCCAGGCTGGAGTTATGCCAACCCGCACAAGGCAAAGTCAGGAAATAGATGTTCCTACACTCTTGCGAAAGGTTAAAAGAAGTCTGAGCGCTCGATTTGAGCAGGTCGGACGTATCAGGCAACCTCGAAATTGGCCAAAGTCCACCCATAATCATCCGTTAACCTGCTTGCATAATCACGTTCGTAACCTGCATCCAGTTCATCTTTACGACCATGTATACTGCGACACATTTGACAATCAATGTTAACGTTATATTACTGAGAGAGAGAACGAAACGACGTACCGATGAATACCAAACGGTTGGCACGATATTCCACCTGGGTGCAAGAGTAAATATCATGGACCAGTAATTTACTTCGAGTGGGATATTGATGAGAAAAAAAGGAATTTTTTACTAACGTTCAACAGGAGGGTATAAGACCTGCGCTGAGCCGTGTCCTGGTTTCAAACTGAAATTCAAAGGCGGAGACGTCATAACCTGGCAAATGTTTCCTGCCGTCAGTATTCTCAGCCAATACGAGTAATACTGATTGTGGTAAAAGAGGTAGCTCACTTTCACAAAGTCCAGCTGTCTAACTCTGCCTTTAACTGAGGGATCAAACAATTTCTCGAGAATAGTATATGCCCATTTCTTCACTTTAAACAACGGTTCAGGGGCTCGGTGTGCTCGTCCTCCCTCTGCCTTCTCGATGCTGACGGTGACCGTACAAGTGGCTTCTACTGCAGCTCCCGAGTCAGCTGTATCCCGTGCCTTCCCTTTAGTTAGGGTGTCAATCCGCTGCTCAATGAGAGGGCATTCTTCGGGAGTATTGTCATCCAGAACTGGGGTTGGACAGAAAACTTGCATGGCCGGTTGAGGCAGAGGGTCGCTTGGAAGATCATCAGCTTCAGGATGGGCCTCAGTATTAGGAGATTGAAGCAGATTCTGAGCAACCTCGGGTGGATAGGCTGTTTGTGAAACTTCACGAAGGCGAGACGGACAATGTACAGCCGGTGCTTGGCGAGGTATAATCCATCGTGCGGGTGGTTTCTCATAGCCAATTATCTAAGAAACAAAGAGTGGAAGTATGAGCAAACTTAATGTTATAAGTCTACTATAGTGCCGTACGTACATTCTGCAATGTGGTGTTTTTTTTTCTTGAAGACCAAGGCGTCAATTTCTTTCCATACTTTCTTCAAGACATTCTCTGTTCCTAATTCCTCGATATTATAAACGTGTCGTTCGAGAGGCGATTCGTCCAACAACGCCCTTGAAATGGTGCCGTTCTCTTCCATTCGTTTGGCATGAATCGTTTCTTTGTGAGAAATATCAGGATTGAGAGCACCCAATAGTTGATAAAATTCCTGAATAACAAAGATATGAGCTACATTTTGTAAGCAAAAAACACAAAACATAGATGAACGTACGTAAGAAGCATGCAACATGCTTATATCCTCAACTAAAGAGATACCCAATTTATTGATTTCTTCTGGATTAGACCGCTTCATAAAAAACAGGAATTCGTCGACGTCTTGAATTTGAGGGAGAGGATCAAGCGAAAAACGGAACAAATGTCCATCGAATGTATCTGAGCAGAACAGAAGGTCTGATTTTTTGCTCAGCACAAGCTGCAAATTGGAACCCCTCCATGTCATTTCGTTATCCTATTCATGAATGAGTAAAAAAATTATCAGTTACAATAGAGCAAACTTACTGCTTTTCGCGTCCAGACTCTTTCAAACCGTTTCAGACACCGTATACTTCCCTTCACCCGTATCGAAATGCCCTCTATAGACCGTTTCACCATGCCTCTCGCATTATCCTTGAGGTGCTGGCATACATCTTGCGCTGCCATATATCCAACCTTTTCTTCGAATTTTACCACATCATCGAGATAGCGAACGACCAGAGCCCAACGTCCAAGCTCCAAAAGGGTATTGTGGAAGATGAGTCGGAGCTCTTTACAAAGATCTGCCGGATTCTTCAGCATCTGCTCCAGGTTTTCGACTTCGCCGTTTTCATCCGGAATTAATTCGGGACGGAGCTCAGCAGTTGAGCGTACCAATGACTGCACATATTGAGGATCCCTCCTGAGCTGGGAAGAATAGGATTTGAGGTAAGAGACCTGCCCCCGTGCTAGTTGGCATAGAAGAGATGTAGTAGGGACGAGGGATGGATCCACTAGTGTTCTTTAGTTCAAACGCTGGCTCGGAGAATACAACAAAAACACCAACCTTCTTCGCCTGCCTTGATAGCATGAAGGATGCGTTCGTCCACCTCTCGAAAATAATCTTCTGGAGGCATTATGTCAACGATGTTGCCCTACAAAAATTTGACAAAATTAAGCATATGTTGGGTGGCCTATAGTGTGTATCTTCGACGATTTTAAACATACCTTTTCGTCGAATATAAATTCTCCCGCTCCATATTTATAGAGGATCTCGTCAAATTTTGCCCCAAGTTGTGGTCCGAGTCGTTCCCTCTCGCCTCCTGAAATTGGTATCCTTCGAAAGGTGACTTCAGGAGCGTCGATAGCGACGGCTTCCGAGTTCACCCCATATCTGTGAAATGCATGTGTAGCCATGGTGGGGATAAATAAGAGGAATGGAGAGAGAGAATGAGGCCTATCAAGCTTCAAGAGCTTCAAGGTCCAAGACCCTTGGCGGTGCGTGACCACAGCCTACATACAAAGCAAAGGGGTCCAAGTTACAAGTATGAATTCTATTCTTGTTGAATCCCAACCCCACCAGATTCCTCAAATTCTACCTACGTCTCCCTGCTGGATAGAATTTCATGAGAAGCTTGACATTCTGGCGGATTCTCTTTCGGTATTTGAGGAATGGGGTCACCACAACGAAGTTCTAATGAAAGAAAAGGCATTATCCGCGCGATTTCTGAGGAAAATGGCTATGAATCCACGAAAACGAAAATGCCTTCCATGTATACGAGAACCAATAAAGCCAATGTTGATCAAGAAGGGAAGACCATTCGGATACTAGCCAGTGATGTAGGTGAGCCACACAGTTTACCGATGTGAAAAGGGCGACAGTTATATGGCTATCCCCACACACTTCTGGTGAGAATGTAACAATTTAGTATCCCTTGTTAACAGTGAAACTATAGAGTTCAAATTTCTCAAAAGTTAAAACGGATGATCCGAATTGATGGGGGGATTCACGGATGGTCATGTGATACATGTGCGCTAGTCGCGTATGGGTTAATTTAAAGCTGTTTACATAAGGTCAGATTATTCGCCAGGTACGTTTGGTGTTGATACGCATTGCGCACGAAGAAAATCCAATTTTTATGAACATTAAACACAGCTATATACAAAACAAAAGGATAGTGGTATGTACCTCAGCGGGCAGCAATATATGTCAGTGAATATTTATACTATGCAACAAAATGTAAGCTAATGAGAAAATATCAGGGAACTCATCATCATAACGGATAGGAACCAATCCATCAGAAGATCAAGGCTACGACACCAACAACAGAGAAGGTAGCTGCAAGCACAGACAAGCTTGCAGACACGGCGCCACCCTTCGGCTTACCGCTCGATCCAGCGTCAGAGCCACCATCGCTGGTGCTACTATTTCCATCACTGCTTGACCCTCCAGTAGAAGGCCCAGCAGAGTTCATTGCAATGGTCTGGAAGTTGGCAAAGTTGTTGGGACCGGATTCAACAGCATTGATGGCGAAAACCATCCCTTGGCCACAATGTCCTGTCTGGCCACAGTATCCCCAGATCGGAGCAGTCTAAATTACGATTCAGGGGTGAGATCATTTAAGACAGAAATAAAAATTCGTACATCATTAATTGTAATTTGGAAAGTAGGGAAATCAGTTGCACCGCTATCGACGGGCTTGAATCCGGAGGCAAAACCTGCAGTTCCATCTGGACGAGTAAGATGCTGGCAGGGGTTGGCAAAACTGGACTGGGTAACAGTATGGTTTTTAGCCTTGAATTCGAAGGTGACAGTGTCGCCGACGTTGGCCTGAATGCTGGCTGGGTTATAAATCAAGGAACCATCCGGACCGACTTCAATCTTGTGGTCGACGACTTGGGCACCAGGAGTAGGAGCTTGATATCAAAGTGAGCAATATATACCGGCTACAGTGTCATATTATGAGACTAACGAGGTGATCCAGCATAACTGGTGTAAGTCGTAGTCCACGTCGACGCGCCCTGTGTAACTGTGGCTGTAGCAGTAGCCCATGACTGAGGAGGAGGCGTCGAGAAGGTCGAAGGAGTCGAGGTCGCGTTCGTAGAGGTTGTTCCGTTCTGCGCGATAGCCAACGCCTTAAAAGCACTGAAAGACTTGGGACTGGGATCTGCTGGAGGGTTGATGGCGAACACCATTCCCTGTCCACAGTGCCCGACCTGGCCACAGTAAAACCAGAGGGGCGCGTTTCCTTCAGGAACCTGGAAGATGCGGATAGGCTGTGGGCTTGCACCGGCTGCGACGGGAACACTGCTTCAAGTGTCAGAATGATATTCAAACCCGCTATACGCTTTAACATACAATCCTGTGGTTGCCCCACCTGGAACAGGTACACACGGGGTATCGAAAGTTGACTGTGTCACTGTGTGTGCTTTTGGATTGCTAAGAGAGAAGTATAAGTTACCTGTTCAAAGATAGTAAGAACGGTTTGGAACTTACAAGGTAAATTGAACGAAATCTCCTGGTGCGGCATTAACCCATTCAGGCTCATAAACGAGTTTGCCTGCAGGAGCAACAGTCACATTCCATACTGCACCGAGAGCCGTAGGGAGACCAAGCAAGGCTAGCGAAAGAACTGAAGAAGATATCATTTTTGAAGTCAGCCAAAGAATACCTCTCAGCGGTTCAAAAGGAAAGAAAGGAAGAAAAGGAATGGAGGTAGGGAATCAAAAAAAAAAATGCCTCGGTTTTATAATAAGCTTACATTTACGTACATCGCAAACCGTGCACCTCGCATTATACATATAATAAAATGATCTGCGTTACACCTGTACTTACTAAAAGCGGGTTCATGCTGTCATACGCGTTTCACGGAAAAAAGGGTTTTGCGGTGGATGCTGGATGACAACATTTGAACGTATCTAGTCAGTGCTATACAGCACGGGAAAAGACTAACACCGCTTTCTCATCGTTGTTCGAGAATTGGTAAACCGGCTTTAAGTACTTCACCGCGCCCATATTCAATGTTGTTTCGTTGCTATCACATTCCTGGTTCAAACACTCGCCTGAGTGTGTCATTAGATGAAGAAAGATAAACAAGAATGGCATAGATATGCGGCTGGAAGCACTGGTACCTTACGGTATACTTCTTTATGCGATTATGTGCAACCTCGTTGCTAGGTGAATTCCCCGCATGTCAAAGTATTGACGCCCCCTGGCGCCTATTCGAACGTAAACGGCGAAATTAATATGAAGCACGTCTGATGACTTGAGCAAAGCAGCATTATCTGATGTACGTAAAGCACATTCACACTTGTATGCCTCGAGGTTTTCTCATGAGAATTACAATGTTTTAAAAAGAATCGTATCCTGACGAGACAATAGTCTTTAACCTCTGGGCCGTCATAAAGGTTGACAGCGCTTATTCCAGGTCGCACCTTTGGGACATGGTCCCGGAGAAAACTCATTCCCTAATTGTATTTAACTTCCTCACAGATGAAGCGAGCGCTATATACTTTAGCTTGTCTCTCATAACTTCCGTCAATGAAGGAGCTGATGGTGCGAGTACTAGATTGAAATATTTTCTACAGTGCCACACCCTTACCCACAATATTGGGAATAGGACCTTACTAGAGGAGCAAGAGCTTACAGCATAGCGCCGCAGAACCTTTCCGGGAAATATTCGACTCCGAGCCTCAAGGGGCGACGTGCGTAAAATTTAAATTATGCGTAAATACTTGATAAATACACAATCATTGAGTGCATGACCCATCTTGGTAGCAATCTTATCCAATAATTCTCAGCATTGAGACGCAATACCCTTCGATGGAGTCGGTAGCTGCCAGACGAGCTTACAGAGCAGGCGTTAACACTCGGCAAACCAGCACTTGGACCTGCCCGTTCAGCCAAAGGCATCAGAGGCCAGCACCAGCAGTAATATTCTTGCATGTGAGAATGAACTCCAAATAACAAGTTATAACAGGATTTGTTCTTTTTATATGCTTCTGCTTTGGAGATGGGGCGATCAGGATCAAATATTATTCATGGAATACTAGGTGACCATGAACCTGGCTCACGGATTAACTGGGCGCTAAATTCTGAGGATCAAATGCGGTCACCGGAGCCTAACCTCATCACGAATGCAAAGATACTGAATATGCTGGAGCAGAGCCAAGTAACCGCTGGCTCCCCCCAAATCGTGAAGTTAAGTCGGCCTTTCGCGGCTTTTGAGTGCAATAGTATTATGACCAGTAAGTTAGAGTTTTAAGGTCGCTCAAGAGAACGACGAAAGTAAGAATGCAGCGTCACGTTAACTCTGTATATTCTGATGTACAACTAAACACGCTCTATTCTGTACGTTTATAAATGTGTGGATATGTGTATAAAATAAGTACTCTACGCATCGATGGTCTGGGGAAGAAGAGATACACATATCCGTATCTGTTTTAGAGTGGCAACTCGGTCATAATTTAATCCTCCACATCCTTCCTTGGCACACTTGGCTTCCCAGCAAGCTAGCGCTTCAGGCCATTCCGCAGCATCCCCCGAGGATAATCCCAAAGTGTCACCGAGAGGCCTTCGTTCCATTTCCATAAACATTGCATGCTTCAATGCTCTCCAAGCAGAGTTGTCCAGCTGCGTTATTCCACATTTGTTGCAATGATACGGGGAACTATAAAAGGAAGACATGTTGATTAAAGAGTTTAAACGTATTTTTAAGAGGGTTGGTCAGGAACAAGAACGGACCTATTTCCAGCTGAAAATCTCTCAGGGCTGTTTAGAAGGTCCTTGAACATGTCCCGACGTTTTCTGTGAAGCGTTAAAAGAGGTAATAACCATTTCGAGGTCATCTGATTGATAACGGTGGCGTGGATGGAGTCGTAAAGATTGAGGGTAAGAGTATATTTCGACGCGAGTTTAGCTTCGGTTACCCATCCGAAATGAGCTGCTATCATATAACATCTTAATGGATGAGAGGCGAGGAATCGGGATGAAGTTAAGGATTGTCGTATAACGGAAATAGGCCCAGGTGTATCCCATTTCTCCGCTAGATGTAAGACGCGTTCCAGCTCCTCCAAGCAGCCCCACGGTGGTATTGATAATCCGCACATGAGTCGTAGGACACGCTCCAATTCGAAGTCGCTTTCGTACACGTCCAAAAAAGTCGTTGATGTTGACGCGAAGCCAAATTGTTGCTTGCGGCCTCCAGGTATGTGGTTGGGCTGAGGAAGGCTGAACATGCTTTCAAAAAACCCAGAAGTTGTGCGAAGCGTGTAAGAGTGTACGCGATATAGCCTTCCTCCCGTAGAGTGTAACACAACGTCAGCGTCGCTGTCAGAAAAATCTGGATGATATTTTGGTGAGACATAATCGGCTTGAACATGTACGGTGCCTTGTACTGGGGGGAAAGAGTAGGTCGTAGCCGTAGCCGTAGCCGTAGTTTTTTGGGGAGCAGACATGGCTTTAAGAGGTCTCAAAAGAAGGGTTTGCCGATAGCTGGGTAGAAGACAAGGCCTCACATTTCTTTCTCGAAACGCTGGGCTTATATCCAGCACCCTTCTTCCGTGGGAGAGAGCTTTCGATACAGAATCGCCCTATCGGAAAATCTTGAACCTGGTAATGCTCTGCCGTGGTTTCTTTCTATGCGGCAGCTAGCAACGCTTTGCCTATGCGTGTGAGCGTAGTATACGCATAAGAAAGTAGAGCTGCAGTAAGTCTGATACGTTCATTGATGTGAGAAGTTACCTTTCGAAGAGCTCCTACATGAACAAGTAAATCCGTGGCATAGGGCAACGTGTAGCGAGCTGCAACTTTTACCAGCGTTCGAAGGAGTACACGTGCACAGGAATAGTCCTGAGAAGAACAGTAATTTTTAGTACTTCGAACATATAAATAAGAGAGAATTGTTATTTCTGTTATACGGTGGTTCTATTGATCTTCATGACATACAGAGTCCGAGGACTCGCAGACCAAAAATTTGGTGCAAATTCTGCCCAAGAAAGCATAAGAAACATTGCAAGAACTTGGGGAAAAGTCAAGAAACCGAGAATTCGATCAGCCTGGGATTCATTCCAGTTTCAATGGCTCAGAGGACGGCGAATATATGGAAGTAGTTAGAGACAGGTAGACGGAGAACTGGGACGGCAAAGAAAAATTATGAAATCGAGGGAAACTTCCCCATCACCTATCGTGAGTATTTGATGTCGACATGGGTGCAATAATAATAAGATGAATTAACACGAGGGACGGCGTCTTTCTCACCCCTCTATATGATAAGACTAGAACAAAACTCGGAAAAGTTATGGTATTTAATCTACAAAAGCACCTGTTCATTCTCCTGACTTTTTTTTCGACTTCGTATCTACCCTGGTGATTCTTTCGGGTCAAATGATTTGGAGTAATGAGAACCTTGAAAGGTACATTGCTTTCAATATTACTTCGCGGACTTAAGTTTGCCTCTAACGGGGATGAATGAAAGGATGATCACTAATTCTAAATATTCCTTCCACCGTCCAAGGTGCTAAAAAGAGACCGAATCCATCGCTTGCGCAGCTCGGTATGACATATTGGTCCTTTGGACCTTGACGTTGTCATTTGTGCTGTACACATAGAAGATAGGTAACTCTCCTAGGATCATGCTCGGAGCTGCAGACGAATATAAATTGTGTACGATACTTGCACTTCTTCCCGAAAGACCAGAGAAATTCCTTTATCAGCTCGCACCTTTCGAGACTCCAAACTATACTGACCTACCTCGCGTCCAAAAGGGTTATATCGATTTCTCTGAAAGCGGTAAACCAATTTCCATTGCATACTAGTGGGAGACTGAGATCAACGTTCCACCCCAGAATACCTTTGCTTTGTCGGAAGTACTACACGATGTCAAGGTCACGATGGAATAATCGTAAATGGATGTATCCAGGTCGTGGTCGATGATGATAATTGAGAGACCTCCCTGAAAATCCGACTTGCTCCGATTCCTTTGAACCTTCAAGCTACTCGTGCGAACATGATATCATAAACACAAGGAAATTGATAGGTCACTTCACAGGTCGCATGCACGAATCGTAACTTTGAGTTTAATGCGATGTCTTCTTTCACATTCTCCAACCTTTCCACGAACACTTATCCTAATCATGACGAGGAAGGCGTATATACATACACATTATTAATAGATGTCTGACAGGCATTGAACGGACCTGTCATTACAAGGTATTGGCAGGAGTTCAGAAAGTGAGATTGCCGTGATGTTCAAATTCTGCACATATCGTCGGAACTTATGCGGCATGATTTACATGGTCCGACAGTAAGCCTTGGAGAGTGTGCTTTGACTTCAAAAAATAACGAGACAGCAAAGCAATACGGTACACCGTAAGGAGAGGGGGAGCCGTTCACTATTTTCTCCCCGTTGTACCACTTAAAAAGTGTACTGCATAACCTGGAAAGAACGTTCTTCCTGCCGGCGCTAACGTCTCCCAATGGAATAAATAGATATTAAATGGCATGTCTCGACTTTCGCCTGTTTGCCCAACTAACAAAATAAGTGCCTCGAAATACCACACACGGTATTTGAGTAGTAAATGTCGGTTTCTCGTGAATAAAGAATGGGGAAATTGTTCGGAGATTACCGAATACGGCAAGCCCGAAGGCCCTTGTACCCCGTCTATGAAAAAGCATTGCTTAACATTTATCTAATAATCTTGTTCTCCGGGATAGAGTTCAACGTTCAACGTTCAACGCCAGCGGTGTGTGAAAATCATGAAATTTCGGCAAAGTCAACCATCATCTCGCCAAAAAGCCGAAAGAGCTGATCCAAATTGAATCACCGATTAGCGGCATTTTTCGGCAATGCTATTTGTTATGCAAAGCCGAAAGTATGTCTGGCCGGCTATCACTATCAACATATATATATCCAATTGACAACTGCCGTACCCTGTGCCTGAGGCTGGAACTTCGAAGCGCACGCCTAGATTACGATGCCGCAAACCGCTTCATGTCTCCCCTAAATTATGCTGGAAGAACGGGCAGGAAGATAAGATCAACACAATTAATGATGTGATTTCAAATCCCATGTCCTTTCTTCAGACTGGGACTAGCCCAAAGTTCTGAAGGGGTCTCGAGACCGTGGGTGAGCGTATGACATTTTCTGGCCACAGTTATAATCGAATGACATACGTGAGTACACAAAACGACTCAGATGACCAGGGATTCTAATCCAATTTGCTCTGGACCAGTGTTCTTTACGGCAATTCTAGTCAATAGAATCACCTGGATTGGCAATCATGGGATCATGTAGTGCAGGCGAGGCCAGAGAAGGCTTTATAAAGGCATACCCTAGGACCCCTCCATGTTCAATCATCCGTCACTTCCCACTTTCATCCTCTCGTTCTCATAAATAGAACCTGACGTCCGTCATCCCGCTAGAAAGGAAATCGACTAAACGAAGAAACTTCCTTGGTGAATATGTCTTCACTCGCAATCAGATCCGGGATACGTTCAGCGCGCAGCCTTCCCGCTCAGTCGGTCTCACGGTACGGCGCCCAACAGAAGGTCTTCAAACGATTTGCGCATGACGCGCACGCCCCGGTAAGTCTGACTGCCAGCGTTGTCAGTTCTTGTGAGTTTAAACCTTTAATACATTCTAGCACGAGATATTCCCCTTCACCTACAACAATAGAAAAGCGTTTGCTGTGAAATGTATGCTGTACATGGGTACTGGGTTCTCGATACCGTTTGTAGCCGTGTGGTGGCAAATGTACGTCATTTGTATCGTTATTTTATTTACTTATTCTCGAATGTGAATCCTTCATTCTTCAACTCCTCTTTCGCCCTCCAAGCTGCTGCACCGACGATAACATTACTGACTGGTCTATATAAACAGCCACAAGCACTCGGCAAAAGCAAGCGCCTAAATATCTCAAATCAAGTTCTCCCGCCGGAATTCTAGAATTCGGACTCGAACCTCTCCATCCCGAACATCCATTCCCGAGCCCAACCCGAGCCCCATCCTATTCTATTCACGTTCGCCCGAGCTAGTGTTACGGTCCGCATGAATCTATACCCCGCAATCGTAAAGAAATGTA
>Ga0247779_1000841_pt1 | contig 16379 bp, 15 predicted proteins | sample UWRJL221509R5_FD_179925 | JGI IMG/M metagenome (GOLD analysis project Ga0247779, IMG submission 179925) | Plant litter microbial communities from Arlington Agricultural Research Station in Wisconsin, United States - UWRJ-L221-509R-5 | ecosystem: Environmental > Terrestrial > Plant litter >... | reverse complement strand
AGTTTTGCGGCCGATCCGGATTTCTTCTATGCCTCCACGCATCAGATGCCGCTTTATCCCGGCACCGGGGCGCGAGCAGAGCGGGGCGTTGGCAATATCTGTAACAGCCCTTTGCCGCCAGGTGCGGAATCGGCAGCCTTCAGGTCTGCCATGACGGCCCATATCCTACCGGCGATCGAGGCATTCCAGCCTGACCTGATCCTGATTTCGGCTGGTTTCGACGCCCATCGGGCCGATCCGCTGGCCGGTCTCGAACTGGAAACGGAGGATTTTGCCTGGGCGACGGCAGAGCTTCTGGCCCTGGCGCGTCAGGTCTGTCACGGACGCCTGGTCTCGACCCTGGAAGGCGGTTATGACCTGCAGGCACTGGCAGAGTGTGCCGCGGCCCATGTCGCGGTCCTGATGCGGGTTTGACGGCGGCGGCAGAAAAGTTATCCACAGGATTGATTTGCCTGTGGATTTTACGATAAATCCGACCATCCGGGCGGGGTGGCAACACTTGCTGTGGCCGATCCGGGCCTTTAAGATGCAGCGAAGTTGTAATGCCGCCGCATGACCCGCGTGACTTGAGGGAAAGCTCCCTGCCAGGAACCTGGTGAGGAAACCCCGGTAAGGTTGCCTGGCGATACGGGCGGCTGATTTGTTTTGGGGTATTGAGTGATGGCCGAGGTCAACGCAACCGTGGAAGGTAAGCCGGGTGGCAAGCTGCCGGCCGATATATCAGGTTTGAGTTTCGAGGAAGCCCTCGCGGAGCTGCAGGATCTGGTAAAGCGGCTGGAACGGGGCGATAACAAGCTTGACGATGCCATCCGCTCCTACGAGCGTGGTGCATTGTTGAAGCGCCATTGCGAAGCCAAGCTGCGCGAGGCGCAATTAAAGGTAGACAAGATTGTGCTTGGCCCCGATGGCGCCGTCGCCACCGAACCGGCCAAGCTGGACTGATATTTCTGGATTGGGGACTTTCGTGTCGATTGAACTTGCTTTGAATGAGGCGGCCGCGTCGGCCAATCGCCTGTTGAGTGATCTGCTGCCACCGGTGGATGGCGCGGAGAATCGCGTTGTCGAAGCCATGCGCTATGCGACCATGGGCGGGGGCAAGCGCATTCGCCCCTATCTGTTGCTGCATTCGGCTGCGCTTTTCGATGTCTATCAGGACTATGCACTGCGCGCCGCAGCGGCGATCGAGATGCTGCATTGCTACAGCCTGGTCCATGATGACCTGCCGGCAATGGATAACAGCGATTTGCGTCGTGGCCGGCCGACAGCACATAAGGCTTTCGATGAAGCAACGGCCATCCTGGCCGGCGACGGTCTGCTGACCATGGCCTTCGAGATTCTATCCGATCCACGCACCCATCCTGATGGCCAGGTGCGGGCCGATCTCGTCCTGGCGCTCGCCAAGGCAGGCGGTGCGGCCGGTATGGTCGGCGGTCAGATGATCGATCTCTGGGCGGAAAAGAACGAGCTGGATATCGGTGCCATTACCCGTCTGCAGCGCCTGAAGACCGGCGCCATCATCGCTTTCTCCTGCGAGGCCGGCGGTATTCTCGGCCATGCCTCGACGGCGCAGCGACATGCATTGACCTCTTATGCCCATGACCTCGGTCTCGCCTTCCAGATCGTCGATGACCTGCTGGACACTGAAGGCGATGCGGCAACCACCGGCAAGCCGGTTGGTGCCGATGCCAAAGCGGGCAAGGCAACCTTCGTCTCGATCCTTGGCATCGATCGTGCGCGTGCCCAGGCGAAATTGTTGGGTGAACAGGCCAACAATCACTTGGATATGTTCGGTGCCAAGGCCGATCCCCTGCGTTGGATGACGGAATTCGTCCTGACGCGAAAAAGCTGATACGAGGATCCGATGGCCGAATTGGCCCAGCAAGACCGGGATCCTGCGGATCGCCGGCCTAGCTGGCGCCGCGGCAGCCGGATCGAAGAAGCGCTTGCCACCCTGAAGCTCTCCAGCCCGATTGCTGCTGGCTTGCTGGCGGAAGTTGGCATGGGCGTTGCCGATTACATCATGGCGGGCAAGCTGGGCGCCCAACAACTGGCGGCGACCGGTCTTGGCGCGCAGCTGTTGTTTACATTCCATCTGCTGCCGATGGGGGCACTGGGCAGTGTCAGCGCTCTGGGTGCCCAGGCACATGGTGCCAATGATCCTGAACAAGTGAGCCGGGTGGTGCGCCAGGGGCTGCGGTTTGCGCTCTGTCTGGCTTTGCCTGCCTGCCTTCTGGTCTTGTTGATGGCGCCGCTGTTACGGCTTTCCGGGCATTACGATCCGGCCGTCATCGATCAGGTATCCGCCTTGATTATCCTCGGCATGCCATCCGTTCCGGCCGTTTTGATGTTCACGGTCCTGCGGAATTACGTGATGGTGCTGTCGCGGCCGATGGTCGCGATGGTGACAGCCTTGATTGCTCTGCCGCTGACGGTCCTTGGCAATTACATCACCATGTATGGTCACTTCGGTTGCCCTAAGATGGGTGTTGCCGGTGTCGGCCTGACGATGAGTCTTGTGCAATGGGTTCAGCTTCTGGTGATCGCTGCTTATGTGTTCCGCCAGCCCGTGCTGCGGCAGTATCAGGTATTTCATCATCTGCTGAAGCATGATCGCCGGATCTTCACCGATCTGTTGCGGGTCGGCTGGCCGATCGCAGCTGGCTATGCCTTCGAATCCGGCATGTTCATGGCAGCGACGGTGTTGATTGGCGAATTCGGCGTCGCCACTTTGGCGGCGCATAATGCCGTCCTCAATCTCACCTCGATCAGTTTCATGATCCCCTATGCGCTCAGTCAGGCGGCAACCGTGCGGGTCGGCTATGCGATCGGCGCCGGCGCGCCGGCTGCGGCACGTCGCGCTGGCTATACCGGTATCCTGCTGGGTGTTATCTGGATGTCGTGCACCGCCGCGGCCCTTACCTTTCTGCCGCGCCCGCTGCTTGGTTTTTATATGGATGTGGATGCGCCTGAGAATGCCCTGGCGGTTGCTGCCGGGTTGACTCTGCTGCCCATTGCAGCGTTGTTCCAGCTAGTCGATGGCCTGCAGGTGACGACGATCGGTGCTCTGCGTGGTCTCAAGGATACGCGTATCCCGATGGTCTTATGCGGTTGCGGCTATTGGCTGGCGGGGCTTGGCAGTGCCTATCTGCTGGCTTTTCGTCTCGGCTTCCAAGGTGCTGGCCTATGGTGGGGGTTGGCGATCGGCTTGATGGTGTCGGCAACCTTGTTGGTGCTGCGCTGGAAGCAGATATCGGATCGGTTGGTCGACCGCTTCGATACCTCGGCTCTCGCGGAAACGATGTGAGGTCGGATGGCCAAGGAACGCGTTGATAAGCTGCTGGTCGATCGCGGCCTGGTCGAAAGCCGGGCCAAGGCCCAGGCTTTGATCATGGCCGGACTCATCTATGTCGGCACGCAGCGGGTGGAGAAAGCCGGGCAGACACTGGCCACCGATTGCGATCTCATCGTCAAGGGACAGGACCATCCCTGGGTATCACGCGGTGGGATGAAACTGGCCAAGGCGTTGGATCAATTCGCCATCGATCCCAGCGGCTGGACAGCAGTGGATATCGGTGCGTCGACCGGCGGTTTCACCGATGTGCTGCTGGCCAATAATGCCGCAAAAATCTATGCCGTCGATGTCGGCCATGGCCAGTTGGCCTGGAAGCTGCGCAATGATCCGCGTGTCGTGGTGCTGGAAAAGGTCAATGCCCGCCATCTGACGGAAGCCGAGATTCCCGATGCCCTCGATCTTGTCGTCTGCGATGCCAGCTTCATCGGTCTGCAGACCGTTCTGCCGGCGGCCCTGTCGCTGACCAAGGCAACGGCCAAGGCTGTCGCTTTGATCAAGCCGCAATTCGAAGTCGGCCCTGGTCAGGTGGGTAAGGGTGGCGTGGTCCGCGAACCGGAACTTCACCAGGCGGTGGTCGAGCGGATCACCGCCTGGTTCAATAGCTTGCCGAACTGGTCGGTGATGGGTGTCACTGAAAGCCCCATCCTCGGCCCGGAGGGCAACAAGGAGTTCCTTATTGCAGCACACCGTTCACCATGAGCGGCGGTAAAACCACTTCCGGCAGATGATGATCGGTGCTGCGATCCTCGACCAGGATCGAGGTCAGGCCCAGGCGCGTGGCCCAGCTCTGCAAGGGACCAAGATTGATTGAGCTGTGCATCGAGCCGCCATGGATCAACTGGCTGATGAAGCGTCCGGTCTGCTGCTTGTTCGAGGGATAAGTGACGATCGCAATCTGCTGGTCCTTCTTGAGGCCGGCTTCCTGCTTGGCGAGATCAAGGGCGACTGACCAGCCACCCAGGGCATCGACCAGCCCCCGATCCTTGGCATCGGCACCCGTCCAGATCTGACCCTGGGCGATCTGCTCGGTCTTGGCCGGATCGAGGTGACGACCGCTGGCAACCTTGCCGGTGAAGTCGGCATAGATCACATCCAGGGTATGTTGCAGGTTCTGCCATTCGCTGGGCGAGAAATCTTTGACGGCGCTGTCGATATCGGCCTGCGCGCCAGCGGAAATGCCATCGACGCCGACCGACAGGTTTTTCAGCAATCCATCGATCACGATCTTGCCGCCAAAGACACCGATCGAACCGGTAATGGTGCCGGGTTCGGCGACGATCTTATTGGCCGGCGCGGCGACGAAATATCCACCCGAGGCGGCAACACCGCTCATCGAGACGATGACGGGAATATTCGCCGACCGGGCACGGCTGACAGCCCGCCAGATGGTGTCGGCGGCAGTATACGAGCCGCCAGGTGAATCGATGCGCAGGATGATCGCCGAGACATGATCGGCAATGGCATCGTCAAAGGCGCCACGCAGGGTGTCGGCACCCATCGTCACCGAGCCGCGGAAGGGATCAGCCTGGCTTTGGGCGAGGACGACCGGGCCGGTACCGTAAATCGCGGCGATGCTGCCCTCCGCCTTGGCTGGTGTCGGTACACGCTTCACATAATTTGCCAGGCTGATGGCGCGATCCTGGCTGCGCGCATCGCTGATGCCCTGGTCGACGGCATCGCGATAGGCCAGCACATCAATGAGACCTGCCTGCTTGCCGTCATCGGCGGATAGGGGCGCCCGGTCGATTGCCTGTCTGACCGCCTGCGGATCGAGTTTGCGATCGCGGGCGATATCCGCCACCACCTGGCTCAGCCAGGAATCAGCGAGCTGCTGCATGTTCTGGCGCTGCGGGTCGGGCATCGAGGATTGCGTGAAGGTGTTGACGGCACCCTTGAATTCTTTGCGCTGTCCCATCCGGGCCGTGATGCCGAGGCGATCGAAAATGCCTTTCAGGAAAGGCGTTTCGAGATGAAAGCCCGTCAGGCGCAGGTCACCGGACGGCTGCAGGGTGATCTTATCGGCAATGCTGGCGAGGTAGTATTGCAGGGTGCCATTGCCACCTTCACCGAAGGACTCGGCAAAGGCTTCGACTTTCTTGCCACTTTTCTTGAAATCCTGGATGGCGTCGCGGATTTCCTGCACGTGGGCGATGTTGATATCACCCCGGCCGACATAGAGGACGAGCTTGTCGATTTGTTGATCCTGGGCGGCCGCCTGCAGGCCACGGATGAGATCGGGCATGGCGATACTGTGGTTAAAATCGAAGGGCAGGCTGGTCGGCTGTTCGGTAACGCCATCGGCGAGGTCAAATGTCAGCGCCGCATGGGCCGGCATTGGCTGCGGCGTGATGGCAAAATGACGCAGGGTGAGCGCACCGGCGATCAAGGAGATAACCAACAATGCACCGACGATAGCGCAAACCCACAAGACAAACTTACCGATAAACCGTATGACAGCCATATCGTTTTAGGCTCCTCGTTCGCTAGATTGCCGGCATGATAACTGATCGTTCCAATTCTGTCTGTTGCTTGTCGGGCGTCGAAAGGTCGATGTCATGAATCCACCACGCAAGCCGGGATCCGGCTCCGCCGGCAAAAAGCCGTCTGGTAGAAATCCCCCTGGCAGAAATCCGTCTGGCAGACCGGGCCAGCCCCGCCGGCCGGATCAAGCTCAAGGACAGGAACCGGAGACCCGCCAGGCCGGTTCCATTGAGGTCACCATCGACAGCCTCGGTCAGCAGGGGGACGGCCTCGCCGTCTGGCAATCAACACCCGTTTTCATCCCCTTTGCGCTACCCGGCGAACAGGTCAAAGCGAGCTTGATCGGCCAGAACAACTCAGGCTACCGGGCGCAGCTGCAGACTGTTCTGAAACCTGCCGATAATCGCGTTGCTGCCGTCTGCCGGCACTTCGGCAGTTGTGGCGGTTGCGCCTTCCAGCATTTGGAGATGTCTGACTATCGGCGCTGGAAAAGCGCAAGTGTGGTGACGACCTTGGCGCAGCGCGGTATCGAGCTGGCTGCGCCGCCAAAAGAGATTTTCATTCCAGCCAGGACAAGGCGGCGGGCGGTCTTTGCCGTGACCGGTGGTCACGGTACCTGCCAGGTCGGCTTTCATCGTGCTGCCAGTCATCAGATCATCGACCTGCAGCAATGCGAGATTTTGACGCCGGCCTTGTTTGCGCTGATCGGCGCCTTGCGCGACACATTGCGCTTGGCCCTAGGGCCACGTGACGAGTGGAGCGTCCTGGCGACGGAATGCGCCAATGGCGTCGATGTTCTGATCACAGCCAAGGCAGCGCCCAGCAACAAGCAGCGGTTTGCCCTGGCAGATCTTGCACAGGTCAGACTTCCAAGCGCTGGTGAAACGACGACCGGTATCGCGCGCATTACCTGGCTGGTCGATAAGCGTGGTGCCATCGCCGAGCCGATTGCTCAACATTACCAGCCCCAGGTCAACTTCGCCGATGTGCTGGTCGATTTGCCGCCCCAGTCCTTTCTGCAGCCCAGCGCGGCGGGCGAGGCGGCCTTGCGCGATGCCGTCATCGCTGGCGTCGGTGATGCCGCAGTGGTTGCCGATCTCTATGCCGGGTGCGGTACTTTTACTTTCCCGCTGGGACGACAGGCGCGGGTGGTTGCTGTTGATGGTGCCAAGGCGTCGGTGGCCGCCCTCAATCAAGCAGCGCGCCGCGCTTTGATCAGCGACCGCATCACGGCAACCAGTCAGAATCTTGATGACGCGCCGCTGATGTCAGAGCAATTGAAAAAGGTTCAGGCCGTGGTCTTCGATCCACCGCGGGCCGGCGCCATGTCGCAAAGTCAGCAGCTGGCCAAATCGGCCATATCGCGCGTCGTCGGCGTTTCCTGCAATCCGGCGACCTTTGCCCGGGATGCGCGGATACTCATCGATGCTGGCTTCCGGCTGGCCGACCTCACCATTGTCGATCAGTTCATCTGGTCGCCGCATGTCGAATTGGTCGCACGGTTCGAGCGCTGAAGGCGTCAGAGGTCGAGCCCGAGGCCTTCTTGCAGAATGCGCCGCAATAGCGGGCGGGCTTGATCTGCCTCATGCTGATTGGCGAGGCTGCATTCGGTAATCGAGCCGCCGACGATCGTGAAAGCGCGGCGCAACGCGATCAGCAGCCGGCAGAGTTGGTCGATGGTAAAACCGTTGGCTGCAGGAACGCCGACATAGGGAAAGGCTGCGGGATCAAGCGTATCGAGATCAAGATGCAGATGAAGGCGCGATAATCCGCACGACTTGATCGCCGCGATTAGCCGATCGGCTGTATCGCCGACGGGCATCTGGGCGATGTTCAGTTTGGCAATGCGATCTGTTTCCGCCGGATCGCAGTCACGCAAGCCAGCATAAAAGATCTGGTCGGGGCGATAGGGGCGACTGACATGGCGTGTCAGTTGGGTTGGCCCATCGCCCATCAGGCACCGCACGACCATGCCGTGGAAATGCCCGCTGGGGGAACTGGCCGGATTGTTGAGATCGGCATGGCCATCGATCCAGACCAGCGCCGCGTCTTCCGTCGCATTCGCGTAGGCGGCATTCACCAGATCGACGGAACAATCGCCACCGATGGTCAGGACTGGACTTGGCAGATTCCGTCGCAGAAGGGCGGCGCGATCCGCGTGCTGCGCTAACGTAGCGAGGGCCTTCACGCCCTCCTGCGAGCCCAGATCGACATCATCGGCGCAGTCGACTTCATGACGTGGCAGGGATGCGGGCAGAAGATCGCGCAAACAATCGATGCCAGCCATATAGCCGATACGGCGTCCCGCACCTTGCCATTGTGGGATGATCAGCGCACCGGTAAAGCCGGTCAAATTTTTAACCGCATTGAGCGCGATGGCGCAGCAAGTGGTCAGCCAGGACCAAGGCCATCATCGCTTCGCCGACCGGCACAGCACGGATACCAACGCAAGGATCGTGACGGCCGGTGGTCGAAACGTCGACCTCGTTACCGTGCACGTCGACACTGCGGCGAGAAGTGTTGATCGATGAAGTCGGCTTCACGGCAAAGCGGACCACGACATCCTGGCCGGTGGAAATGCCGCCGAGGATGCCGCCGGCATTATTGGAGAGAAACTGAACGCCACCCGACTTTGCCTCATTCGCCTGGTCGCTGCCATGCGCCATGCGCATTTCGTCGGCATTCTCTTCGCCGCTCAGGGCAGCTGCAGCAAAACCGGCGCCGATCTCCACACCCTTGACGGCATTGATGCTCATCATTGCTGTGGCGAGGTCCGCATCAAGCTTGCCATAGATGGGCGCACCCAGCCCGACCGGTACATTGCTGGCAACCACCTCGACGATGGCGCCGGTCGATGAACCGGCTTTACGCACCTGATCCAGATAGTCTTCCCATTGAGAAGACATGGCAGCATCCGGGCACCAGAAAGGATTCTCTGCCGTCTGCGCCCAGTCCCACTTCGTGCGATCAATGGCGTGTGGACCGATCTGCGTCAGGGCGCCCCGAATCTGTACACCGCCAGCCACCAGATGATTGAGCAGCAGGCGGGCGACCCCAGCTGCTGCGACGCGCGCCGCCGTCTCGCGGGCGGAGGAGCGGCCACCGCCGCGATAATCGCGGATGCCGTATTTGGCCCAATACGTGTAATCGGCATGGCCAGGCCGGAACTGATCCTGGATCTTGCCATAATCCTTGCTGCGCTGATCCTCGTTGCGGATCAGCAGCGAAATCGGTGTTCCCGTCGTCTTGCCATCGAAGACACCAGAGAGAATCTCAACCTGGTCCGGCTCGCGGCGCTGGGTAACGAAGCGCGATTGACCGGGTTTACGCTTGTCGAGCCAGGTTTGCAGCGACGCCTCGTCGATGGCGATGCCCGGCGGCGTTCCGTCGACAACGCAGCCAAGCGCAGGCCCGTGGCTTTCACCCCAGGTCGTAAAGCGAAAGAGATGACCAAACGTATTATGCGACATCTATGATAATGCGGCTCAGCCGCGCTCGTTGAAATTCTTCAGCATATCTGCCAGATCAGCGGCCGCATCTGTCCGCATCATGCCAACCACGTTATAGCCGCTATCGACATGATGCAGTTCGCCGGTGACACCGCGCGACAGATCGCTGAGCAAATAGAGGCCGGCACCGCCGACATCCTCGATGGTGACATTGCGCTTCATGGGCGAATTAAGCTCATTCCACCGCAGGATGTGGCGGAAGTCGCCGATGCCGGAGGCAGCCAACGTCTTGATGGGGCCGGCAGAGATGGCATTGACGCGGATATCGTTCTCACCCATATCGGCTGCGAGGTAACGCACACTGCATTCCAGCGCGGCCTTGGCGACACCCATGACGTTGTAATGCGGCATGACCCGCTCGGCGCCGAAATAGGAGAGAGTCAGGAGGCTGCCACCGCGCGGCATCAGGTGACGGGCGCGCTCGCACACGGCGGTAAATGAATAGCAGGAGATATCCATGGTCAGCGCAAAGTTCTTGCGCGAGGTATCGACGTAGAGACCCTTCAACTCATCCTTGTCAGAGAAGGCAATGGCGTGGACGACGAAATCAAGCGATCCCCAGTTTTCCTGCACGGCAGTGAAAGCGGCATCCAGGCTGGCATCATCGGTGACATCGCACGGAACAATAAGCTTGGCGTTGACCGATTGCGCCAGGGGCGAAACGCGCTTTAGCAAGGCATCGCCCTGATAGGTGAAGGCCAGCTCCGCGCCGGCATCTGCCGCTGCTTTGGCAATACCCCAGGCGATCGAGCGATCATTGGCGACACCCATGATCAGACCACGTTTGCCCGCCAACAGGCCGCTTTTTTCCGTCATTCCAGTCCCCTAAGCAAATGATCCGGCCTTATCCCAAAGCCTAAGCTGAATTGCCGGCATCCTACACCATTGAGTGTCACGGTCAACGCACGCCGGCCGATCAGGTCCATGATTAATGGACAATTATTCGTTATGTATCAATCGTTTGTCAGCGTATTGCTAAGTTCTACTGTTAGCTATGAATTCAGCAACTTGCTGCGCACGTCATAGCTGTGACGCTTGGACCACCGTTCGACGGCATCGCGCAAATCCTGATCCACCTCGTCGGGCAGGACGACCGTGAATCGCACATACTGATCGCCCCGTTGATTGGTCTTGGGGTTCAGGATGCCCTTGCCTTTCAGTCGCAGCTGCGTACCGGTATTACTATCGCTCGGCAGCTTCAGTGCCACCTTGCCGTCAATCGTCGGCACGGTAATGGTCGCACCGAGGATCGCCTCCGGCAGGGTAATTGGGCAATCGATTGAAATGTTGAAGCCATCCCGCTTGAACAATGGATGGTCAGCGACAATCACCTCGACGAAAGCATCACCGGCGGCAGCACCCCCGGCGCCAGCCAGGCCTTGGCCTTTCAGGCGCAATGTCTGGCCGCTTTCGGTGCCGGGCGGTACGGCGATATCGATGGTCTTTCCGTCCGTCAGGCTGATGCGTTTCTTGCTGCCCTGAGCGGCTTCAAGGAAACTCACCTCTACTTGATAGGAGACGTCGGCGCCGCGCATCCGCATATTGGGGCGCTGGCGGTTGCCAAAACCGAAGAAATCCCGCAGCACGTCCTCGGCGCCGCCTTGTTCGTCCACATCGAATTGCGGCCCGCGCCGCGCTCCGGCGGGACCCCGCCGCGTATGGCCGAAGCCGCGCGATTGGCCACTTTCGTCGATTTCGCCGCGATCATAGCGCTGCCGTTTTTCATGATCGCTGAGAAGATCGTAAGCCGCGGTCACTTCCTTGAACTGCGTTTCGACTTTTTTATTGCCCGGATTGACGTCGGGATGCAGCTTCTTCGCCAGCTTGCGATAAGCTTTTTTGATCTCGTCGTCAGATGCCGTGCGTGCTACGCCTAAAAGTTGATATGGATCAGCCATCGTCCCATCCTGCTCACGGAATTAGTTAATCATAATTCCGGTCCCCTGCAAGTGTAGGAGGTTTCCGACCCGAATAGATATCAAGAATGACCTTTGGCCGGGCAGGGCCTCTGCGTGGCCACTATCCGTGAGGGCCGGCAAGCGGGTAGGATTTATATCGGCTGGGGTATCGAGTGGCTGGGGTTTCGGCGGGCGAATCGTGTCGATACAAGTCCGGCGCGAAACGCTTGAAATCGCCCTCATAGACGTGAAATCAATGCTATAGAACCGAGGCACAGCCAATCGAGTTACCAGATCATGGACCAGACGAAACTGCATCCGGCCGCCGAGCCATTTGATCTCTTTGCCCAGTGGTTTGCCGAGGCGAGCGATAAAGAGCCAAACGACCCCAATGCCATGGCTTTGGCAACGGTCAGCGCCGATGGGCAGCCTTCCGTCCGCATGGTCTTGCTCAAGGGCTACGATCAGCGCGGTTTTGTCTTCTATACCAATTTCGAGAGCCGCAAGGGCGAGCAGATCCTGGGAACGCGCAAGGCGGCCGTGGTCCTGCACTGGAAATCCTTGAAGCGCCAGGTTCGGATCGAAGGTGGCATCGAGATCGTCAGCGATGCGGAAGCGGATGAATATTACCATAGCCGGGCGCGAGCCAGCCAGATCGGTGCCTGGGCATCGCAGCAGTCGCGGCCGCTGGAAAACCGCTTTGACCTGGAAAAGCGCGTGGCGCAGTTCACCGCGAAATATGCGATGGGAACGATTCCCCGGCCGCCCCATTGGTCGGGTGTGCGGATCGTGCCTGAGCGGATCGAATTTTGGGAAGACCGGGCCTTCCGCCTGCATGACCGGCTGGTCTACCTGCGCAGCGGCGATGGCTGGCACACTGAAAAGCTTTATCCATAAACGAACGCTTCCTGATCAGGTTGCAGGGATCCAAGATGTCAGATGCCAGCCGGAGCGATCACGCTTCTGCCAGTGAAAGAGCGACAGGACGAGCATCGATGGCGGATACAGCCCGTCTGATGCGCCTTGCCAGTTGGGCATCGGTCCTGACGGCACTGATCCTGATCGGCATCAAGCTCTATGCGTTTCTTGAAACCGGCTCCGTGGCATTGCTCTCGACCTTGTTCGATTCCATGCTCGATGCGGGGGCATCGCTGGTCAATATGCTGGCGATCCGCCAGGCGCTGACACCTGCCGATAATGAACATCGCTTTGGTCATGGCAAGGCCGAGCCGCTGGCTGGGCTGGTCCAGGTTGCCTTTATCCTCGGTTCGTCGATCCTGCTGCTGGTCGAGGTGGTCAATCACTTTACCGAGCCACGGCAAGTCACCGATCCGACCATCGGCATCATCGTCATGGTCGTCTCGATTGCCGTGACGGGTTGCCTGATTGCTTTCCAGCGGCATGTCGTGCGCCAGACGAACTCGCTGGCGATAAAGGCCGATGCGACGCACTATCTCAGCGATTTTCTGGTCAATCTCAGCGTCATCGCGGCACTTTTGCTCTCAGCCTTCTTCGGCTGGTGGTGGATCGATCCGGTCTTTGGCCTGGCTATCGCGTTGTTTATCGCCCTGACGGCCATCGGTGTCGGGCGTGAAGCCTTCGACATGTTGATGGACCGGGAAATGGACGATGCCGAACGCGAGGAAATCAAGACGATCGTGCGCGGCCACGCAGCTGTTCTCAACCTGCATGAATTGAGGACGCGTGTTGCGGGACAGAGCCGCTTCATTCAATTCCATCTTGAGCTTGATGGCGATATCACCCTGCGTGAGGCACATCGCATTTCGGATGCCGTGGAAGCGGATATCATGGCTGCTTTCCCCGGTGCGGAAGTGATCATCCACCAGGACCCCTATGACGCAGTGGAGCCTCGCCGCGTCTTTAAATGATACTGCGTTGCAGAATTAGGAAATCGTTGGAATGAGCCAGTCTACAGATAAGAAAACGGTAATTCTGACCGGTGCCAGTCGCGGGATCGGCCATGCGACGGTGAAACGTTTCAGCGAGGAAGGCTGGCGCATCATTACCTGCAGCCGGGATGCCATCCCGGAGGAATGCAAACGCGATCCCAATTGGACGCACCACATTACCGTCGATCTGGCCCATGCTGACGATGCCGATGTCTTTGTCCAGCAAGCATTAGAGATTCTTGATGGTGAGGCGGTGCATGCGCTGGTGAATAATGCGGCCATCAGCCCGAAGACACCCTTCAAGGAGCGGCTTGGCTGCCTGAATGGCGATGTCGCGGCCTGGCGCGAGGTTTTCGAGCTGAATTTCTTCACGCCGTTGACCTTGGCGCGCGGCTTTGCCAAGCCGCTGCATCACGGCAAAGGAACCATCGTCAACATCACGTCGATCGCCGGCCACGCCATTCACCCCTTTGCCAGCTCGGCCTATTCGACGTCGAAGGCAGCCTTGTCGGCCCTGACCCGTGAAATGGCGGTGGAATTTGCCGCCCTCGGCGTCCGGGTCAATGCCGTTGCTCCGGGCGAGATCGAAACCGCCATGATCGGACCGGAATACGAAGCCCTTATTCCGCGCATCCCGATGGGCCGCATGGGCACGACGGGGGAAGTCGCCGGCGTTGTCTTCCAGCTGTGCGGCACAGATTTCGGTTATGTCACCGGCACGGAAATATTCCTGACCGGCGGCCAGCATCTGTTCTGACCCTGGATCGCCGCCCGGTTAAGGCTTTCGCGCCGCACCCTGTCGTGTTTTGGGTCGTGTTCTGGCCAGAGCCTGCCAAGGTGGCATCTTACCTTGACGCATTGCTTCCCCATGCGGATGACCTGCCGGGTTCTTGCTTGACCCGGCTTAGATAGATGATTGCCGATCATGAGCCAGTCACCAAATCATGTGTTGCTATCGCGCGCGGCCCAGTTAGCTGCCGATTACCTCGACCGGTTGCCGCAGCGACCGGTCGGTGTCACCGCGACGCCGGCTGATCTGGCGGCAAGGCTGGCAACGCGCCTTCCCGATATTGGCTTGGACCCCTTGAGCATCCTGGAGCAGCAGGTTGCGGCCCTTGATCCAGGTCTGATCGCCTCGGCCGGGCCGCGTTATTTCGGCCATGTCATCAGCGGCGCTCATCCGGCCGCCCTGGCAATGGACTGGATGACGGCGAGTTGGGATCAGAATGCGGTTCTGTACGCGACGTCGCCGGCCAATGCCGTGGTGGAGGAGGTGGTCGGCAACTGGTTGATCGATCTCCTCGGCTTAGGGAAAACTGGTCGCGATATCAGCGTTGGCTTCGTCTCCGGTTGCCAGATGGCGCATGTCACGGCCTTGCTGGCGGCACGCCATGCGATGCTGGCGCGGATTGGCTGGGATGTCGAGCGACAGGGGTTGATCGGTGCACCGAACCTGCGTGTTTTGGTCGGCGCCGAAGCGCATGGAACGGTGGCAACCGCCTTGCAATATATCGGTCTTGGCCGTGGCCGGGCGACCATCATTCCCAGCGACGATCAGGGGCGCATGGATGTCGCACATCTGCGCGCGACCCTGGCGTCTTCATCCGATCCCGCCATCATCTGTGCGCAAGCGGGCGGCGTGAATACTGGTGCCTTCGATGATCTGCCCGCCATTGCCGATATCGCGCAGATGGCCGGCGCTTGGCTGCATATCGATGGTGCTTTCGGTCTTTGGGCAGCGACCTCGACGCAACACCGTCATCTCACAGACGGGATTGAACGCGCCGATTCATGGGCGACCGATGCGCATAAATGGCTGAACGTCCCGCATGATTCCGGCATCGTTTTCACCGCTCATCCTGCCGCCCATCGGGCCGCCATGTCGGTGCCGGGCGAGGCCTATCTGGCGCGCGCCGGTGAAGGCCAACGCGATCCCTATCAATGGGTGCCGGAGATGTCGCGCCGGGCGAGAGCCTTCGCCATTCAGGCGGCGTTGCTTGCCTTTGGGCGCGAGGGGCTTGCCGACCTGATCGATCGCTGCTGCGGTCTTGCCCGTCGCATGCGTGATCTCTTGCAGGCCCATCCACGCATTACTGTCTTGAACGATGTCGTGCTGAATCAGATTCTGTTTTCAGTGACACCGGCGAATATGAGCGATGGCGCTGCCGATGCTTTCACGGATCAGGTGATTGCCGCCATTCAAGCCGACGGTACCTGCTGGCTGGGGGGCACGACTTGGCGCGGTCGGCGCCATGTACGATTGTCGATCTGCAATTACCGGACGAGCGAGGCAGACATCGACTTGTCGGCCGCAGCGATTTGCCGGGCGGTCGACCTGGTCTGCACAAATTATCTTGGAAACTAGAGAGCGGCGCGCTGCCGTTCAAACCAGGTACGACGAGCTGTGATTTCATCGATCTCGAGATCGAGCCAAGGGAGCAGCGGTGTGTTTTCGTCGGCGTGGTGGCTGCGTAAATCGCCGAGGCGGGCCAGCTCCCGGTCGCAAGCCTCCTCCAGCATTTCCATCTGTGCCCGCTGATCATCGATCGGCAGCAGTTTGAGGAAATGCATCTTCAGCGCGACGATGAGCTTGTTGACCTCGCCCATCGGGCCACGCAGCTTGGTCGTCATCAGGCGGCGAAATTCCTGTCCGCCCGACTCTGTCAAATGCATGACCTGTTCGTCAGATTTTTGGTTGGTGGCATGCGCCTCAATTAACCCTTCCACCTTGAACAATTCCAGGGAAGGGCCAAGCAGGTCGAGAGACGGGCCGACGATGCGGGCGGTGAAGTGGCGAATATCGCGTGCGAGATCGCCATAGGCACGCGGCTGCTGGGCCAGCAGGCCGAGGGCCGCCAGCCGGATCGCTTCGCTAGGGACTAAGCTATTGTCTTTATACATCGCCACCTCAGAATGAGAACCATTCTAGAACGCGGCTGACTGAGATGGAAGCGGTTTGAGCCCCCCGGAGATCACGCTTAGGACACCATACCGCCGATTTCCCGCACAAGTTTGCGCAGCATCGCTTCGCGAAACGACAGCATATTGGCGGCTGGTTCCAGAAAGGCATCGGCGCCGCCGATGACCTGGTCATGATAATAAGTGAGGATATAGGCCGAATCATAGACGATTGGCAGGCCGTTTATGGTGATGCCGAGGGCGAGGGCCTGGTCACGCGCACTGGCCGCATTGCCACCGTCATTGTCCGCGCCGTCCCCGGAGACATCAA
>Ga0247779_1000840_pt1 | contig 16383 bp, 15 predicted proteins | sample UWRJL221509R5_FD_179925 | JGI IMG/M metagenome (GOLD analysis project Ga0247779, IMG submission 179925) | Plant litter microbial communities from Arlington Agricultural Research Station in Wisconsin, United States - UWRJ-L221-509R-5 | ecosystem: Environmental > Terrestrial > Plant litter >... | reverse complement strand
GCTCAAAAAAGGAACAAGTTATACCACGGTACTACCATTGACAAAGAAGAGGAAGAAATACTATAGAATTGCGAATATCTTAACATAGTTCATGTTTATATTTGCGTAGATACAACTTAATATATGTTATACGGCACAAAAAAATATATCTACACACCAACCACGGACTTGCACGGATGTGCACGCACCATGCACGCATGCAGAACGATCCTGCACGCACCGATCAAGATTTTGCACGCACCTGTCACACTTTTGCACGCATCGCAAGGTTCCCACGGTCGTCCTGCACGCACGCACGCACCTTGCCACGCACTTTTTCCTGTGCCCATCCGATATGTGGAATCATCACTCCATAGGCCACAACAGCGACTCGACGCCATCCTCGGCCTTCGGCCTCCGTTCAAGGACCTACCGTTCTCCGAGCTCGACGCCCTGTATCTACATTTGCTCAATAGTACGGACGACCCATCTAGAGCAGCTGATATCCTCGCATTCTTAGCATTGTACGGTGAAATCAGTCCTGCAGATATTGATAAGATGCTATCCCTCGAGTCCGGAGAGGCAGAAGTCTGTCTTTCCCGTCTGTCAGCCATTGTAAACATAGGACGCATGGTTGACGATATATGTACAGCATCCCTGCTGCACAAATCGTTCGGAGATTTTTTATTTGACTCGCATCGATCGAAGGGATTCTCTAAAAGAAGGATGGAAACAAAAGCTTGGCATTCTATTCGGATAATTGAGATATTCTCAGGTAAGCGATTTATTCGCCAGTTATGTCAACCTTTTTTTTCATTTTATTTGATAACAGAGAACCATATGTCACACCCCTTCATTTATTTTCGATTCAGTCTGGATCTCATAAATATTTCATATAACAGCTGGAGTATTCCTTCTCAATCGACTTTTCTCGATGCTGTGACACATTTTCCAATCAAGTCATATTGCAAACAACTTTTTCGCCGTAGCCACAAGGATATTCCCCATCTCATATTCCTTCATAATTTCTATGGACTACTGTTTGAGCTTGTAGGGTTTTTTTTTGTTTGACTAAATCATCAGACTCAACCTTTTATGTTTCAGAAACAGGAGCACAATATGACACCGTTGTATGATCGCCATATTCATGATTTTTGCGACTATGTTTTATTGGAGCTGAAAGGCAAATACATGAGTCATTGGCGAATGAATTTAATATTCACTGCCTACTATCTCGATGTATCTATCCAAATTGATATCCCGCCTTTTAACAGTTTCTCATCGGCTATTAGCAAGCTATTCGCCCCAGACATTCCAGTCCTAACCAATACATTCCAACAACTTCTCAACAAAACAGACGAAGGACTCATAATATCTAAAGCTGCGATGTATTGCCTCAAATATTTAAGCGACCGATCACACACGAGGAAAGACACCCAAAGATATATTCGAGTTCAAGAAATGTATTGGAATTCCAGAAGGTTACGCCCCTGGCGATGGCATCGACGACGGGCAGGCTTATGCCGTGACATAGCAAAGACACCAATCCTCTTCAACAACGTATTCTCGGCCTCAAGTAGGCGGCGACTTTCTCTAACAACATACGGAAGACTCTTTGCCAGAGAATATTTCCAACTTTATGCTATATACACCGTTCACTCCCGGCCGTGGGATCATTGGGAATCAGAATCTCACGACGGCCACTATGCAGGCGAAACCTTACACAAATACTGTGCTCTTATGGAATATTTGAGCAACATTCTCCCACGCGCTGGAAGATTTCGGCCACTCATTCATTTTTGCAGAACCAAGAGTTTCGCCCCGATGTCAATTATATTCCCAGACCAGAGCCGCCGTGCACGTCGTGCAATAGAGGCCTATCTCTGTCGAATGGACACTGGCGTTGATGATGATGATGGTAAAATATCTCAGAATCAGATAGTTACTCTGTAGCGTAGACAGGAAAGTCAGCGAGAAGGATAAGACTGTTGATAAAGCAAAATCATTCATTCAAGACGCGTGCTTGCGTGTTACAATACAGTTAATAGATGTATTAGCTTGCCAGATTTTTTAAAATCAATTTTTTTCAATCCACGTAAACTTGAACTTGGGGTACGAGTGTTTCACACATACTCGCGAATTTGAGGAGTAGTTCGATTCTGAACATGTTGGCAGCCACTGAGTCATATAGATAAGAATAAAAAGACGACAAATAGGACTCTGAATGGAAACAAATGGCCAAAAAAGGAGCGTACATGAGGAGAACGTCCATGATAAGAGAAGACCTTCAAGTTCCTAAAATACCCCCAGGAATGTGGTAAGTAGAAACAGCACGATACAATATGAATCAACTCATGTCGATATGTTATCCACATATGATGACCACGCAGTCAGAGAAAAACGAGTAAGGTTTATACGGAGTGATACCAGTAGGAAAGTACCAGGAGTGATTTACTGGAGGACAAGAACAGAGGTAGTAGATGACACACTGGAGTAGGCATAGAAAAAGAGGGACGGAAGTAATGGAACGGTGAGTAATGCAAATAGAGACGTGACACCTTCCACCAGCCCGCAGATGGCGACTAGCATCCAATGCAACCAGAAGGAATGTTATTCATGCGCTGCCATCGACGGAAAGAACCAGGCACTGCAGCTACGGTTTAGCTGAATTTCTCCCTCGTTTTTCAGAGCCCGAAAGCCGCTGTCGGTTGAGCGTTCAAACGTTCGCTTTTGACTCGTAGCTCGTGCCAAGATCCGGTGTGCACAGCGGATGTACTTCGTCAGAGTCCTTCAAACTCACTGTCTTTCATTGTCACTCCATTCGAGCATTCGTCATCGCCTTCTGTTCCAATTCAGTTTGGGGTTTTGTATATTCCGATCGATCTAAGCACTCACTGTCAAGTGTTCGTCTAGGTTCGTTATGTCTTCATAGAGCGTGGTCTCCGGGGCGTATGGGGTACAAAATGGGAAGAAAGGAGGATAGTGAGAGAGAACAAGATGTATATGTCGAGATCGTCGCTAGAGAAATGGAAGGATATAGAGGGGGGTTACCAAACGAAGGTCCACGGATGAAAAACGCTGTTGAAATGAACATGGACGGTGCATTTTATCGACCATGCGTTGAAGAAAAGCGGGAGCGATAAGACGGGGACGGAGACGGAGTTTACCAATGGATTATGGGATCAAAAATGGGCAGGGTAGGTACTAACTTGAAGACAACGAAGTGATAGAATGAGCCCGAGTTCAAAGCACGTTAGAAACAGAGATTGCAGATGAACCAAGAAGGAATATGGAGCTCACGAGCACCCTAGGTGATTGCGTGCACTTGCAAACGTCTAATTTCAATTACACCGCATTCATCGGCCATGGCTCCTCTTTCATATACTTCTCCCGACGACCCATATACCGCATACATAGGAGGCACACCTTTGCTTCTTATTCGACTCCGTGAACTACATCGTGCATTCCCTTTATATATGGTGCACCAATTTATGCTTTTCTTTGTTTTGCTTATCTGTTTTTCATCCATCCATTCATCCCTACGATTCCGACTAATTTTTTGGTCCTCGTCCCTTCTCTTGCGACCACCCAATCATTGGCTTCTCATTTTCACATCGTAAGCATTGCCTTAGTGTTTCATTGTTCCATCGCATAACACTGGACTATCTCGACCTCGGACCTTGCGCCTGCTTCTTGTGTATGCTCGACTCTCCCCCTCTCGATGATAATTATCGTCTTGTCTCTATCTGCATTAATGAAGTTCTCGTGTTGTTATCTGTCTCTTAACCTTAATAATCGTCAACACAACACCGGCTTCTATTCGATCGAGATATGCCCCTATCGCGCGACGTGCCTTGCGACTCTGGTTCGGCAACATCATGGACAATGGGGCAAAAGGTGTATGAGTGGCAGAAACCTTCCCGCGCTGGGGAGAATGACAATCAAATATTCCAAAAAAAAAACTGAGATTTTCGTAGAGAATTTGTGTAGTTGTGGTCGTAGTTATCTGATCTCCAATTAATCCACTCCTATGTACAGTGAGAACCGGCTTTCTTGCTAGGTCACACAAAAAAGCTCGTCGATGCATTGCCAGGAGCAGTTTTCAGCTCCAGCAGTGTGAGAAGTAGCTAAAATGCATCGACAACGACTTTATAATCACGTAAGAATGCGACATGAAGTTTACCGATTTCTGGAGAAATTTTTTCATGATACGATGGGAGGGACACCATAATATCAGCTGCCAGGAATGGGTCGTTTTTACTGCCGAGAAAATGTAAATAAAGTGCGTCAAGCTCAGAGAATAGTAGATCTTTGAAAGGTGGCCGCAAGCCGAGGATGGCGTCGAGTCGCTGTTGTGGCCTATGACGCACATATCGGACAACTGTGGCTACATAAATAAACTGCTCAGATGATTTGTATTTGAGCTGATTGAGCTCGCCTTGACTAGGCCAGGAAGGAGGCATCGACGCTTTGAAGATGTGGGTTTCTGGAATATCCATTGAATTGTATTGGTGGTCCAAGAGAATTTCAATTTCGTGCGATCCAGCTATCCGCTCAATAATAGTCTGGATGATTGCGACACGCGTCCCGGATCCGGAATGGCACTTGGACAGATCAACAACGTGTCCGGAGTCGTGTAACTTCTCTGCTACAACAATTAAATTTTAACTTTGCTTTTTCGTCATCAACAATCCATCTCTCGACATTACTATCTCTATTTATATTTCCCTCACTAAGCTAAGAGTAAACTCTGTTTCGGGAGCAATGCTAGATCTTTGTCGCATCCATGCCCTTGCTCTCTCACGCTGTACATGGGTGTTATACATATTGGCGTGTTGCAAAAAAGCTCCTGATCTTGGTTCTTGTTGATGCGCTTCCACGGCTGTTCTTTTGTTTGCAACCGTTACCACCACGGTCTGCTTTCGCATCATTCTCCTCCATTGCTTCTCTGCTTCTGACTTGACTGCATGTACAGGGACTGGGATGGTTCACCAATCTCAAATATCTGGTTGGTATGTCGCTGTCTTGGCAGATTATTCTTGTACCCTGGGATTTCATAATTCACCGTGAACCTTCCATTCCGAATAATGTTATTGTCGGCCACTATCATAAAGCAGACTTTTGTGGAAAGGGAATGGTAAAAATAGATAGCTGGATCATATTTTGGGGTCATGAGAACGTACCGTGTATTCCCCTCTGCCCTGGAGCTAGCTTCCGCCGGATATGATGTAGGGTAATTCTCCGGGGTCGATCAACACATAGGGTATGTAGCAACATGTATGACAGATGGTTCAGCCAGGTTCTGTGATCTGCATGTCAATCATGACTGTTGACTGCATTGATCAGCGCTTTGGGAAGGTGTCATCGAGGACAGCTGGTAAGGCCTAGGTGGAACTGGGTATAAAATGGTAGGATACATGAGTTTTAGGGTGAGAAACTACTAGGATACGGTATCGCCAAAGTGAAAATACCTTTTTCTATTAATACCTCAGCGGCTATGTCGGAGTTGACACCGTCAATCGCCACTCCAAAAGTGTTCATGATTGGAGAGCTAGGCGTAATCCTTGCATTCCGATACCTACTAGGTATGTGTGCATTGAGTGAAGTGGGATTCTATTTAACGGCGTGCTATAGGTATCTACACTGGGGTATACGTGATAACAGCCTACATATATTGTGAGCCAATAAAATGTACGCTTTAATGATTACATTTACCTACTGATCTCGTAATATTCTGAATAGTATATAAGGGCCACGCGTCCTTATTTCAAAAGACCCTCGTCCTCAGCACCATCACAACTTTGTATATTATTCTCTGTGCTTTGGACCTTATCAACTGGTATTCTGTTTCTATGGTGTTTCAAAAGCGAGGTTACTCGAGGCCGTCTGTATTTAATGCCATAACAGCAGGCGAATACACACCCGAGATTTCTGTTCTGGTAAACATACTGCAATGTGTTTCTCTTATTCTATCTGATGTGCTCATGGTATGCTTCGAAATCTCGAACGTATGGTTACAAGCTCAATATGTTCAAAAGCTATGGAGGTGCTTCCATGCATGTGGCAGGTCCTTCGCCCGATTTTTGCTGCCTTTGGGGTTCTTTGTTGCTGAATGCAGTGAGTCATGTTATACATATATTTCATTTAAATTTTAGACAACCCCCTTTTTTACTACCTAGCACTTATCGTTACTGAGATATCCCTTTTTGTAATCGGATTCCTGAACCCCGAGATGAATACACCTCGACGAATTGATCAAGCAAATATTATTGGAGCTGCGACATTTGGATCTGTAGCAGCAACTAGCGTCACATCCACCTTGATAATATGTCGGGCTATATACTCCAACACTCCCCGTGGCGGACGTTACAGAGCACGTTACAAGTACATTGCTGACATTATAATCCAATCCTCAGCTATCTACTCGACCTTAATGCTTCTATTGTTTATTCTCCAGCTTATGGACCTCTTTGATTTCGCACTGGGCATTCATATAGCAGATATTTTTATCGTGAATCTAGCCTTTGGAATGACGGTAAGTTCTACTTTACGAATCCAATTTGTCTTACTGATCTTTCAAAAAAATCTTTCTCTTTTTATAAAGAGATTCTTACCCACATTAATGGTCGCCAGATTGGCTATTGGCTCTGAAAAAGCGAACACAGAATTTATTTACGAAGATCTACCCTATTCTGGCGAGCAAAACTCCGACGACACGGAGGATCCTCAAAAATCAAACGAACAAGATACGGACAACCAACTTGTAATGTGCACCTCGACACTCGAGGACCGTCCTCCCCCGTAGCCAGAATAAGGAATGTCAAGTTAAATTAAATTAGGATTTATGGACATTTTAGTGCTCGACGACGGACTTTCATACGAAAGGAAGAGTAATAATTTTAACCACTCAGTTCGTACTGTACGAAGACGACCTTTCAGATAGCAATCATCGTTTCAGAAAATATCAGACTATCAACCTACACTCAATCCAAAACTGTTCAGAGACTCGACTGAGCCGAAAGAATCGAAAAACATTCAATGATTACTGCAACTCCGAACACAAGTGAAGATTTTGAACTTGAACAATTGAACAGTTTAAATTGAACGAGTGCCCATGCTTGTCTCGTTCCAATTCTCAATTACGTTGGTGATAAACTTGAAGGGAGCTGCAACAAAAATGTCCTTTCAATGCTTATTTCAATTGATATAAACGTTCGCTCACACAGTCGCCGGCATTTGAGATCTGAACGTTGAACGCTCAAGTACATTCAGTTAACGTTCAAAAGTTCACTTTGCGGTGAGTGCTTACATTCCAATGCCCATGGATGATTCCGTGCATCTGTATGCTTTCAACGACTATCTCTTAACCTGCACATTATCTGGGAGTGTTTACTTCAGGTGTGCCGAGCATGGAAGAAATATAAAATCTGCCGGAGGACCAACAGACGATGGCCGGGCCAAGCGTGCCGTAACCTTAACCCCAGCTGATTGAAAGTCGCGCTGTTATTTTTTCTGGTTATTTGTTGTCCTGCCTTTCTCTTTTTCCCTTTCATGCTATACAACTCTCGCATATCACGTCAAGGAAAGAGCTCACTTGTGGCATGGATTTACTCTCCGCTGTTGATATGTATGTTATTCCCTCCCGCTTTGGACCTATGGAGAAGTTGTCTGCCAGCGCATTGGTTTGTGTTCGGTCTACTGGTTGTCCGCGTAAGCTTCCTATTCCTTCTTATTCTATCTTCTCTCTTCTGTTAAACTAAATTTTATCTAGCAAAGTACTCTTGTTCCGTTGCCTTTGTATTATTCCCATCCGCACCTTTCGATTGTATGTTTCTTCGCCAGACTCTCTCTCTGTCGTCCGAATCAATGCCCTCCCTTTCTTTTGCCACTTCCTTACTATCTCGCGATCTTCTTCCTATCATTCCAGCTCTCCGCTACACATGCTGTCCATACTTAAGTACTTAAGCCCAGTGAAACTCGGACATGGGAATACCTGTGAGAAGGGGACAAAACTTGCTATTTTCTGAGAAATTCCGTGTCAATATGTGCGGCACATATTTTCTCATGTATTAACTTGTCTTCTTTTGATCCATCATTGCCTCGATCACGAATTAATCATATTCTCAATACTTCAATTGACAAAATGACCAGATATCGAAGACGAGTCTGAGCTCCAGCGCTGCTAGCTGCAGTCCTTGTATTTAGCACGAATGTACCGTCGAGTGGCGCGTCTAACACTGCCAAACAAATCCGATGCTTCGCTGCAGCGGCCTAGTCTGCCGTTGTACACATTTTTCTTTCCTTCCACCACCATCCCACCTACAATTCTCTTGGGCTTTAATACACCGCGTCCCTCCGCTCCTGAAAATAGGATGACAGGAGTAATTGTGTCCATGTTTCCTCGTTGGCTTTCTGCTATCATTGAAGAGGCGAAAGAAACTGGTATACTGCCTATTCATGCGCCGTTTCTGCCGCGCTGAAGGACTTTTTCGACCGGGAAGGCTACGATATGCAAGCGATATGCGCTGCAACACTGTTTTACTTGGTGAGTCTTCTCTTCACATTTGTCTATACATGCATCTAAACCGTCTACCCACTCGATTTTAGGTGCATATATGCTGGTAAAAGGCTTACACAAGGTTCGTTGAGAGTATTCCACCAATAAATACGCATATATGCGCTCAAAAACGTCATTTTAAAATTGTAGTTGCCGTATATGTGGCGGATCATACCTGCTGCTACATAGAGGATGTCCAAGACTTCGTATGGAGGGCATTTGCAGGTACGTTCATAATTTCAGTGCGAAACTCTTTCTAACTGGCATTTATCCATCTTGCTCAGCAACCGGTCTGGTAAGGATGTTGGGGAAGCGGGGATCTGGGGAGCGGGGCAATTGAACTTAGCTAGATTGTACAAATATCACAGCCAGTCCTGTATCTAATATAGTAGTATATCCTGCCAATTATATACCTTCTTGTAACAAACAAACACGGAAATCCACCGATAATCCCAGAAAATTACCAGAAATCCTCACAAATACGCATATATTTCTGGGGACTGGCTATTTCTGGAATCTGTGGTAGCCCAGATCCACAGAAAAAAATCTGCAAAATGGACAAAATCCGAGATTAGATGGGTTTATCTTCACGCTCAGATAAAACACAGCTGATCCCCGATAATCCCATGTACGACTTTCACTGGGACTTAAGATTCATGCGCTCGTCCCTTCTCATCGAACCGACATTTTCTACTGTGGTCGTGTCTTTAAGCGTTCCTCGTACGCGGACCCTTTCCCCTAAAGCTTCCTCTCTTTTTATTGTCTTGCGACAACGACGAACCCTCCCTGTGCACCTTACGCCTTTTGAGCTATCCTCTTTCCGTCCTATTCCGTACCACATAGGCCACACGAATCACGTTCGATGAGGTAAACTATGATCTTCCAGATTCCCTCAGTACAGTAAACAAATCGACGCCACTTTGGTCAAGGTACTTCTGCCATTTGTATTCTGTCGAGTTATTCTGTTGAAATTTCTCCTCACCAGGGAGCGCAGTCACGAGGAAAAAAGTCAGCAGTTCATTGAGCAATAAGGATCTGGTATGTGTCGTTGCAATTTTGGACAGAGAATGACGCAGAGACTGAAATTCAGAACTCAGAACCGAGCCACGAATGTGAAACCAAAGAGGACCAACGAGGTAAACACGAAGCCTGACTGACGAAATAGGAACGACGAGATGTGGTGCTGATTCTGAGGTACGTCGAATATTAAGGAAAATCAGAAAGCTCACGCGCACAAATAAAAACCCAGACTAGGGGTATACCAATTTGATTCAATAAAAATCCAGCTCCTCCTATCGCAAGCAGAACCAGCCGTTTATACGTACATTCAAATATTCTCTAGCACTTGTGGTTCTTTCGGTAAATTCAGGTGGTACAAACATGGAGGGAAAGAGGAAGCATAAAAATTGCCAGGGGACCGGAGAAGACGTGCCGTAACCCTAACCCCATATGACTGATTGACCTGTCCTTCGTTCCCTTTCTGTCGGTGCACAACTAGCCACGCCATACCAAGTCCAGCTGAATTTTTGCTGTAAACAAGTAGAGAGAAGACAGGAATTGAACGATACGAAGCATCGCGCATGGGGGGAACTCGAACATGAAACTACAAACATGAACCCAAGACCGACGCCAGACCAAACCCGTTCAAGAGTTTCTGATTAGTTGGGAGAGAGGGAATTATATTGGTCATTTACGCGTGGACGGAATAGCCGGTACCGTCCCATCCCTTCTTGGTTTATCCGCTCTCTGCTTTTGACCCAGGAACTTGTTCTCAGACTCTCTGCATCGATACCGTCCAATCCTGTCGCGTGTTACAGCTTCCGTTCCTCTTCAATGCACGGCCTTGTCGTTCCTCTCATTCACCCTTCCCTTCTACACTCAGCATCGACACATTGATCTTCGTCCCTTTTCGGTTTCTGCTGTCAGGTTCCACAACCTCTCGCTTCAACCATCCTTCGCGCATGTACTGTGCCATTCGTGCTTACACCTCCTTTAACGTGCGCTCACACATTTCGCCAGTGGTGCAGGAGTAGGAGTAGGAAAGAGGTGTGATGAAAGCGGGGGAAACGGCGTAACGTAACATGCAAAACCCTAAACTGAATTGGAACAGAAGGCAACGACGAACGCTCGAACGAAGACAGCGCGTTTGAACAACTTGGACGAAGAACACCTGCGGTGGATCGCGAAGTTGGCTATGAATCGAAAGCGAACACCCAACCGACACCGGCTTTTATGCTCTGCGGAATGAGGGAGAAAATAAGCTACACCCTAGCTTGCTTGGTCCCTTCCGTTGACGGAGCTGTATGAATATAATTTCTTCTGGTGGCATTAGATACTAGTTGTCATCTTCAGGCTTGTGGAAGTTTTGACCTACGTCTTCTCGCTCGTCTTTTTTTACGATCGTTCACCCCCATCCAAACTTCAATTGTATCTCGGATCCCTTTCTTGCTTGCAATGTTCTTTTTAACTATCAATTTATCTCCCACTCGTGGCTGTCTTTCCTCTCCAACGCAAACCGAACTCCGTCCTTTTCTTGGCATCCCCCTTTGCTGGCACCTATTTCGTTCTATCTAAACAATATCAATCCTTCTTGAGGTGTACTCACTTTTTTCCAACTTCCTGTTTGGTCTAAGCAGTATCTGTCAAGTGTTCGTCTGTGTTCGTTATGCCTTCATTGAGCGTGGACTACCTTCGCTCACGTCCTGTTTAATTCTTGCTTGCACTTCCTTTAACGTGCGCTCACACGTTTCGTCAACCTTCTCTCCCTTCCGCCAGTTGCTATTCCTCCCTATCGCCCACTTTCCAGAGAGTGCTGTTTAAAGCGGCCATTTTCTCACTTTCCACTTGGGCACCGCTCAATCAATTCTTCACTTTCATTCAGTGTTCTTAAACCCTTGTATGCGTCTCCTTTCAACGTGCGCGGATAGGTTTCGTTGAGCTTCCTTTTCTCCAGTTCCATTCAGTTCCCACAAAGCTCTTTTGCCCGACTGAATTCTCAATTTCCGCACTTCTGCTCTGAATGGTTGGTCTCAGGATGTATATATATAATACGATTTGTAAGTTAATCCTCTCTCTACTTTTGACGTACGCGCTTACCTGAGGCAGCTCTGCTGTCCTTAACTTTTTTTCTAACAGGCGCCTCGTGATTTTATGTCTTCCCGTCGATGTTCTCCATTCCCTTCGCGTGAATCTCCTCTTGCAGCTCCTGCTCCTCTTCAATTATGTCCATGCGCAACTTCCTGTCACTCTTCTCTGAGTATTTCGAGCGTTGAATCTTCAGAGTCGTCTCTTCAATCCACAACTCATCAATGTTCAACGTTCAACGTTCAATCCTCACCCTCCTTGCTTCCCTTCTACGATCGACTTTATCCTCCAAGCCATTTTAGTTAATTTTCATTTGACTATGCGCGTCCTGTTTGCTTTTATTCTGTATGTTTCTCTCCTGTCATCTACTTACATATATTCGCGCCTTCCGATATTCTTTTTCCAGACTTGCGATTGGCTCTTAACTTTAACCATTTTCTGGGAGGCTAGTGGTAGCTATCGAATATTATCAATCAATGTATCATTAATTTTACTCTCTCCTGATCATCATCATCACGCTCAGTTATTCGTTCAAGTCACCTCTTACTCGCACCTAGTCGTATGTTCGTGCTTATTCCCGACTAAATATTTGCAACTGGTTCGCCATTTGAAATATTGCATTGGTTTACTTTAATTCGTTGTCTAAAACAGCAGTATCCATTCGATTGATATATGCCTCTATTGCGTGACGTCCCCGGAGACTCTCGTCCGGGAACATCATAGACATTGGGCCAAAGCACTTTGTTTTGCAAAGCTGTATGAGCGGTAGAAAACTGCCGGCCCGAGGGAGGATGATAGTGAAATACTTTAAAAGGCTGAGATATTCATTGAAGATTTGTGTTGTGTAGGTGCCGTCGTAACCGTTTGATCTCCAATGAATCCACCGCTGTGAGTGAAGCGAGTATATGGGATAATGTTGGATGTAATCTTTGGCATGAAGTCTTCCATATGTTGTTAGAGTAAGTCGTTGGTCATTCAGGTCCCAATATTTGCGTACAATGAGAACATGCTTCCTTGCTAGGTCACGGCACAGTGCTCGTCGATGCCACTTCCAGGGGCGTGTCACTCTGTTTTTCCGTTCAATTTCCCGAATTCGAAGATGCCGTTTCGCCTGTTTTTTTGTGAATGATGGATCACATAAATATTGCAGACAGTGCATCGCGGCTTTCGATATTATGAGTGCTTCGTCTGTTTTGTTGAGAAGAAGCTGGAACGTATTGGCGATGGTTTGGTTATCTGTGAAGAATCTGAGGTCTTCAATAACGGATGAGAAACAGTCGAATCTCCAGTAACGGGATCCAATAGATGTCTCGAGATAGCCCTTAGTGAATATTAGATTCATTCCGTAATGATCCTTATAACCATGTTGCAGCTCTAATAAATTTGAGTTGCAAAAGTCACGAAGATGGCGATGATATAATGGCGTAAATATCTGCTCCTGTTGCTGAGACTTGAAAGATTTAGTCTGATAACCTAGTCCAAAAGAAAAAAACAAGTTGCGTACAAGTATGAATAGTAATTTGAAGAATTCAATAAGGAATCGGGTTTCAATACAATGTATGGTGCTGTGGGAAGCAAGTTCTTTGACATATGAATCCATTGGAAAGTCGGTCACAGCATTCAGAAGTTCTGATTGTGCCGAAGTACTCCAGCTTTGATATGAAATACTTGTGATGTCTAGAGAGGTCATAGATGAATCCAACCGACACGATTCATGGCGCTCTGGTTTTAAATTTGCACAAATTAGAACAATGGATCAAGTAATTACGGAACAAGTCTCGCACCTGAGAATATCTCAATTATCCGAAGAGTATGCCAAGCTTCTGTTGCTATTCTCGATTTGGAGAGTTCCTTGGATCGATCAGAGTCGAATAAAAAGTCTCCAAATGATTTGTGTAGCAAAGAAGCTAAACACGGCTTGCCATTTCTGGGTCGCATATATACAATGGCCGCTAGGCGAGAAAGAATAACTTCTGCTTCTCCGAATTCGAGGGATAAAAGCTTATCGATATCCGGAGGACACATTTCGTCATACAGTGTGAGCAGCATCAAGATATCAGCTGCTATAAATGGGACATCTGTACTGTTGAGCAAATGTAAATAAAGCGCGTCCAGCTCAGAAAATGGTAGATCCTTGAAGGGAGGTCTGAGGCCAAGGATGGCGTCGAGTCGCTGCTGTGGCCTATGACGAGATGATTCCACATACAAGACCACTGTGGCTGCGTATATAAACTGCCCAGATGATTTACTTGTAAGATGATCCAGTTGGTCTTGACTGGGCCAGGAAGAAGGAATTGACACTTTGAAGATGTGGGTTTCTCGGATTTGCTGGAATTTGTCGCGAAAATAAAGTTTGATATCTTCCATTGAACTGTATTTGTTGTCCAAAAAGATTTTAAAGAGAAGGGCGCTCATGCTGATGGCGCTGAACATGGTAACGATGTGGCTTTCTTGACGGCTACACACCAGAATGCGCACTGGGATTGGTGATGTAGTAGCAAGGTATAATAGCTCATCCAATGTATCTCGCTGGCTCGCCTGATCCAAGCATTCATCTAGTCCGTCCACAACAATCAGACATGGTGCACGTTGAGGTTCATTTGCAAAGTTCGCCAAAAGAGGATCCATGACAAGCAACTTCAGCTGTGTTCGCAAAGAACGGGAGAAGACAAGAGGATCATATTCGATGACAGAAGAGACCGCTGCACGTATCCCGGGACTAATCGAGCATATCTGATAGGCAATTGTGGCGACAAAAGATCGGGAATGATTTCGTGTTGGATCCCTCGCCCCGAAAAAGAAGCTGGCCAGTAGTGTTCCCTGCTCGGCGCAGCGCTCACATACACTCCTGCCGATCGCAGATTTCCCAGATCCTGCAGCGCCAGTGAGCCAGGTGAATAATTTCTCCCGGTTGGCTTCGTTTGCTCCAGCTATCCACTCGATAATGGTCTGGATGATTGCGATGCGCGTGCCAGGGTGGCACTTGGGCGGATCCACGACGTGCCCCGAGTCATGCAAGGCGTTAGGTGCAACAACGTCTATAAGACGCTCATATCCACCTGCAACCCAAATTCAAATTTTGTTATGTTAAATCAGACGGAATAGTAAAGAGGAAGCGCATACCCTTTGCCGCGGTATGAATCTGTGTGTTATTATTCAGAATAAATGATCCTCCATTGATTATGGCGTGCGATGAGTGGAAGAAAGATCCCACTGTACTAGGTCCTTGCGATGACATCTCAAACGCTACTACGGTATTAAGGACCGAAGTGGAGACGAGTAAGGACGGTAGTGATGGTAGGAGGTCAAAAGCACTTTAATTTCAATATGTCATGGCATCAAGGCCTTAATCCTTCATAGTCACGAGGCTGCATGACCTCGTGTCATTTTCCAATGGTAAGTAAGGTAACATGCGGTGAAAGTGTAATTATAGAGCCCAGGCTGTAGCTGGGAACGCGACAGCTGAAAATAAGTAAGTACTGCTATTAATATACAGGACGGAAGGGTAAGGACGGAGGGTAGGGGTGCGTTGGTAAGACGACAATCGCGGCACGTTCTTGATCGCTATGTGTGTAGTTATGATTCCACAAAACGTATAAAAAAGGAATACAGTAGGGAAAATATTGCTGCAGGAGCAAGATTGAAGGTGAGATTGAAGAGGGAACAACAGCGTAACGGAAGATGGAGAACAGTGAGTGCACCTCACGCAGGATTGATATTGGTGAAATGGAACGAAATAGGTGCCAGCCAAAAAATGAAATGCTATGTAAAGCACCAAGTCGGGCATACATTGACGAAAAAAGACATTGTAACAGAAGACGGGTGGTTAGAGGCGCAAAATATAGAGGAGGCTCACCAGGGAAGGTAGGTCAGAACTTCCATAAGCTTGCAGCCCGGCGGAAGCAATGTTATTGATACAGTGATTCATTGCACCAGTATTTTCTGTAGGACATTCCTTTTTATGTATTTTGTGAAATCATAACTACGCACATAGCGATCACGAACATGTCGTGATTGTCATCTTACCCTCCGCACCCCTACCCTTCGTCCTTGCCCTTCCGTACTGTATATCATTAACAGTACAACTGAATGGAACTTGAGGAAGGGAAGCTTGACGAAACTTATCCGCACACGTTGAAACAAGATGCATGCAAGGGTTTAATAACACAGAATGCAAGTGAAGAATCGATTGGGCGGTACCCAAGTGGAAAGCGAGAAAATGGCTGTTTTAAACAGCAAAAGGTGCGTGGCGATCCTACCAAAGTATGTACCGCCCCGTATTCTGGAGAGAGTTGGGAGAAGGAGCTCTCTGGGAAGGGAAGGGACCGAGGGTCGAAAAAACGTGTGAGCGCATGTTATAGGAGGTGCAAGCAAGAATAAAATAGTACGTGAGCAAAGGATGGTTGAAGCAAGAGATTGTGAGACCTAACAGCAGAAACTGAAAAGGGATGTGCGTGGGGGATCGATATGTCGATGCTGAGCGCTGAGAGTGGAAGGAATGGTCGATGGAGAGGAAGAGGAACGGGAGCTGTAGCATGCAACAGGAGTGGACGGGATCGATGCATCTTGTAGAGAGAGAGCCTAATGAAAACAGTACACTGAGAACAAGCTCCTGCGTCAAAAGCAGAGATGGGACAGTACCGGCTATTCTGTCCACGCGCAGATCCGTAACCACCTCGATTTTGTTTAAACAAAGGCCTTTCCGAAAGAAATTGGTTTAAACCGGTTTACCCTTTAAACAGGTAGCTTAAACACGAATGCAG
>Ga0247779_1000839_pt1 | contig 16391 bp, 14 predicted proteins | sample UWRJL221509R5_FD_179925 | JGI IMG/M metagenome (GOLD analysis project Ga0247779, IMG submission 179925) | Plant litter microbial communities from Arlington Agricultural Research Station in Wisconsin, United States - UWRJ-L221-509R-5 | ecosystem: Environmental > Terrestrial > Plant litter >... | reverse complement strand
GCAGCCTTGTCGGCGGGTTGGGGAATTGGCATGTCGCGCAACTGCCAGACTTCTTTGTCAGTCAAGCGATCAGCCGCCAGCAGGCTATAGAATGTCGTCGCTGCCTTGGTGGAGAGACGATACCATTCCTGGGCCTTTTCCTTATTGCCGACCTGCTCGGCCGACCGGCCCGCCCAATAGGCGGCCGTCGCCTGTGTCACTGCCGATTTGGTGCCTTTGTAGAGGGTCGTGAAATGCTTGATGGCCGTATCCGCGTCCTGCAGGAAGCGCAGTGAAATCCAGCCGGCCAGCCATTCCCCTTCGACGAAGGCATCTCCCGATGTTGCGCCATGATGTGCGGCGAGACGGTAGGCAACGGAGATCTCGCCTTTGTCCAATGACAGGCGCGATGCCCGTTTGAGTTCCGCCCACATTTTTTCCGGCCGCAGGACATGCGGCGGGACGGGGTCCAGCAAGGCCGCCGCCTTTTCGACATCACCGCTCAAGCGCAGCCACCGGGCCTGATCATAGATGAGTCCGGGGTCTTTGCGTAACGCCGGGGGCACCTGAGACAGCATGGCAGCGGCGTTGGACGCCTGCGTTTCCAACGCAAGCCGGGCCTGTGCCAGTGCACGATGCGGTGCATCGACACGTGTCAGCATGCGGGCCGATTGTTCCGGGTTGTTATCCCACAGCAATCGATCGAGGCGTGCCTCATGATCGGTTGATTGCAGAAGCGCTCCGAAGAGCTGGAGGTACGTGTTTTCCTGGTCGTTGGAAAAATCCATGTCGATCCAGCTGTCACGCACCAGTCGGATCTCTTGCTCATTTCGCTTCTTGGCGGCGAGAGCGGTCGCCAGTTTGATGACACCGTCGATCGTCTTGGGCTCACGTCCGCTGAACCAGGCGATGACATTGTCGGCGGGATAGTCGTCCGGCATGGCGCGTTCCGCTTGCGAAAACAGCGTGTCGCGCAGCGGCCAGTCAGGGTTATCGCGCAGGAAATTGGTCATTTCCTGGAAATCACGGCCTGGCCCCGGGCGGGTCAGGTCGAGCCATTGGATCACTTTGGCCGGCAAGGGGTTTTTGGCTTTGGCCGCGACGTCACGTGCATCGCTCCATTTGCCCTTGTCGATCAGGTCGAAGGCCCGCTTGTAGAGATCCACATCCTTGCCGCTCAACGTGGCAGGCAGCAAGGTCGTCGCCGGAAGTGCAACGGTTGATTGTGCGAGGGAAGATGGGGACCAAAGCGGGGCGGTTAACCCGGCCAGGAGCAAAACAGAGAGCGCAAGAACGCGTCGCACAGAAAACCTCATTCGATTCTGCCAGCATTCTAAAGTGGTTAACCCCTTGCGACAATCTTCCGCTGTCTGGCAAATGATCTCTGTCACATTGGCAGGGATAAGTGTGAAAATTGTTAAGGCCGCCGGCGATTCGCCGGGAACAACCCATCGTTTCGCTTGCTCCGGCGTGCGGTCGCGGCTATGTTCCGGCACCGCGCGACGGCGGATAAGCTTGCTATAGGGAATTTCTGAGATGTCTCAGTTTAAGGGTTCGATGACGGCGTTGATCACGCCATTCCGCAATGGGGCTGTCGATGAGGGCGGTTTCCAGAAATTTGTGGATTGGCAGATCAAATCCGGTATCGACGGTGTCGTGCCCGTGGGCACGACCGGTGAATCACCGACCCTGAGCCATGAAGAGCACAAGCGGGTTGTCGAGCTTTGCATCGAAACGGTTGCCAAGCGCGTTCCGGTGATTGCCGGGACGGGGTCGAATTCCACCGCGGAAGCCATCGATTTGACCCTACATGCGCAAAAGGCCGGTGCCGACGCCGCTTTGGTGATCGTGCCTTATTACAATAAGCCGACCCAGGAAGGGCAGTATCAGCACTTCAAGGCGGTGCATGATGCGACCGATATTCCGATCATCATTTATAACGTGCCTGGCCGGACGGTTGCCAATATGTCGGTTGAGACCATGGCGCGACTGTCGAAGCTGTCGCGTATTGTTGGCGTCAAGGATGCGACGGCCGATCTGGCGCGGCCGGCCCTGCAGCGTCTCGCCAGCGGGCCGGATTTCCGGCAGCTCTCGGGTGAAGATGCGACTGCCTTGCCCTTCCTGATCCAGGGCGGCCATGGCTGTATCTCGGTCACGTCCAACGTTGCACCGGCCCTGACGGCCCAGTTGCAGGCCGCCTGGCGGGAGGGCGATCTGAAGACGGCGATCGCCATCAATGAGCGGCTGACGCCGCTGCACGACGCCATGTTCTGCGAAACCAGCCCCGGCCCGGTCAAATACGCCATTGAGCTGCTTGGATTGGCGTCTGGCGAATTACGTCTGCCGATGGTAGAAATCGGCGACGCTTCCAAGGCCAGAGTGCAGGCTGCACTGAAATCGGCCGGATTGTTGAATTAGTCGGGTCGATTGCTGGCCCAAGGTATGTTTGGGCAGATAAATGGCACGGGATCTTTCGAAACAACAGTTCGCGGCGCAGAATCGTCGCGCGCGTTTCGACTATCACATCGAGAGCACGGTTGAGGCTGGCTTGGTCCTGGTTGGTTCCGAGGTCAAGACCCTGCGCCTCGGCCGGGTCAGCATTAATGAGGCCTTCGCCGCGGAACGAGATGGCGAGATGTGGCTCTTCAATGCCTATTTCCCGGAATATGAAGCAGCCAATCGCTTCAATCACGAGCCGCGCCGTCTGCGTAAATTGCTGCTGAAGCGCCGCGAGCTCGGCCGCCTGATCGGCCAGATCCAGCGTGATGGTGTCACCCTGGTGCCGATGTCGATCTATTTCAATGCGCGCGGCGTCGCCAAGGTCGAACTCGGCCTGGGCAAGGGCAAGAAGAAGGTCGATAAACGCGCTGCCGAAAAGGAACGCGACTGGAAGCGCGAGCAATCGCGCGTCATGTCCACGCGCGGTCGCGACCCGGAATAGACGACAGCCAACAGCGGTTATTATCCAATATTAATCAACGCGCCTGTGCGGCCTGCTTTGCCAAGGCGACAGCCTGGCGGAACATGTCCGGGGTCAGCCGATTAGTATTCGTGTTGTAGCGTGAGCAGTGATAACTGTCGGTGAGAATGAGCCCGTCCGGCAAAACGTGTTGTGCTGCATGGGCAAATCGGTAAGCGGATTTTTTGTACCCTTTGGCTGTTAATACAGCTTGATGCGCGATTGAGCCCAGCGCCAGGATCGCTTTCAGCTTCGGCATCGCCGCCATATCCGTCTGCAAAAACGCGTTGCAGGTTTTGATCTCCGCCGGTGTCGGCTTGTTCTGCGGTGGTACGCAGCGAACCGCGTTGATGATGCGGCAATTCCGCAGGACGAGGCTGTCATCTGGACGCCGCTCATAGGTACCGGTGGCGAGGTCTGCTTCAAGCAGGGTCTGATACAGCAGGTCGCCGGCGTAATCGCCGGTAAACGGGCGTCCCGTCCGATTGGCACCCTGAAGACCTGGCGCAAGACCAACGATCAGCAACGTTGCCGTTGCGGCGCCAAAGTCGGGGACAGGACCGTTAAACCAATCGGCATGCTGTTTGCGATTGTCATCGCGAAACTGTGCCAGACGCGGACAAAGCGGGCAGTCGTGAAGCGGCTGGCAAGCGGTCGTCGGGTTAGGCATGGAAAGGGACCTTCGGCAAAACAGAATGCGCGGCAGAATTTTAAGACCGCGGCTCTTCCTGTTGCTCGCCAGTGTTTCCGTGGCCGGTGTTTCCGTTACCCGCGGGACTGGTCTGCGAAGCCGATGCAGGACGCGTGTTTTGCCGTGAGATCATATTGGCGATCTCGTCAAGTTCGATGAAGTGATCTGCCTGGCGGCGCAATTCATCCGCGACCATCGGCGGAGAGGAACGCACCGTACTGACGATCGACACGCGCAGGCCGCGCCGCTGAACGGCTTCGACGAGACGGCGGAAATCGCCATCACCGGAGAACAGCACGATGTGGTTGAGGTGAGAGGACATCTCCATCACGTCGATCGCCAGCTCGATATCCATATTGCCTTTGATCTTGCGCCTGCCGGTAGCGTCTGTGAATTCCTTGGTCGGCTTGGTCACCATGGTAAAGCCGTTATAGTCCAGCCAGTCGACCAGCGGGCGCAGTGGGGAATATTCCTGATCTTCTACCAATGCCGTGTAATAGAAGGCCCGGATGAGATGGCATTGATCCTGAAAATAGCGCAGCAGACGCTTGTAATCGATGTCGAAGCCAAGGGCCCTGGCGGCTGCATGGAGATTGGCACCATCGACAAAAAGGGCGACTCGTTCCTGCGGATAAAAACGTGTGACCATAAAAAATCCCCTGGCTATGTGATCTGGTGTTATGGCGCCGATACTTATGAGTCAGTGAAAATGGATGAAAGCGAGCCTATGGTGCAAATCAATCAACTCTCGCCATGCAATAGATATCAATCTAAATAATGGCATGGCTTCCGTCGTTCAATGATCTTTTGCGGAAGTCTCGATTGATTCCAGGGTGATAGAACAGATGGCGCAACGTGAGGTGACGAAAGGCGAAGGCAATGATTCCCCAGCCGGCCTCAGCTATATCGGGCTCGGGGCGAATTTGCCGCATCCGGTTCATGGTGCGCCGAGAGAGACCTTGGAGATGGTGATCGCCGCGCTGTCGGCGCTGGGGATTGATGTTGTCGCCCGGTCGTCCTGGTATGAATCGGCACCTGTGCCGATGGCCGATCAGCCTTGGTATGTGAATGGCGTGATTGCCGTGCGCAGCAATCTCTCTGCGGTCGACCTGTTGCAGAAATTGCATCGCGTCGAGGCGGAATTCGGGCGTATCAGGTCGGTGGTCAATGCACCGCGCGTCGTCGATCTCGATCTCCTGGACCATCACGGCGAATGCCGATCCGTGGAGGAGGGCGCGCCTATTTTGCCGCATCCCCGCATGGCCGAGCGCCGGTTCGTACTGTTGCCGCTGCAGGAGATCGCGCCGGCCTGGCAGCACCCAGTTTCGTCAGAGCGGATCGTGGAATTGATCGAAATATTGCCGTCAGATCAGATAACACGGCTGCTTCGTTAGATTAAGGCTTAAAAGTTTATATATTTTTCAATAACTTAGTCGTTAATTTTGCGCTCACCATGCAGGCTGCGCATGGCAAAACCCAGCCAGACCGGGCGCTATAAGCTTGCGTTGTTGAAAGGCAAAAAATATAGTAGCTGCATGCGATTGCGCCCTGTTTTAGAGAGAGTTTGAGGAATGGCTCGAGTTACAGTTGAAGATTGCGTCCAGAAGATCCCGAATCGGTTTGATCTTGTCATGCTGGCGGCGCAGCGTGCCCGCCAAATTCTTGCTGGCGGCCAGCTCACCATCGAGCGGGACAATGATAAGAACCCGGTCGTCGCCTTGCGCGAAATCGCCGATGAGACGGTCAACCTCGATAATCTGTCGAATGATCTGGTGACAGGTCTGCAGCGCCACATCGAGAATGATGAACCGGAAGAGGACGGCGCGGGTTTCGGTGCTGGCACCGGCGATCTGCTCGCGGAGATGCAGCAGGCGCAAATCAGCCAGGATGAGGCTGAGGATGCTGATATGTCGATCGACGGTGAATTCGAAGATGATGCCGGCGCATTGGACGATAATAACTGATGAGATGACGAGGCAGCCGCAGGGGCGGCTGCCGACCTGTCCCCAAGCTAATGCCCCGGCGATTTCTTATTGTCGCCGGAGCGCAGAAGAGGGAGACGGCTTGCCACGTTGAGGATGGAAAAAACGGCTGAACCGGCGCACGCGATGATTCGTCAGTATGAACTTGTCGAGCGCGTCAAAGCCTATGATCCGGGCGCGGATGAGGACGCCCTCAATCGCGCCTATGTTTTTTCCATGAAGGCGCACGGCTCACAATCCCGAGCTTCTGGCGATCCGTATTTTTCCCATCCGCTCGGCGTCGCCGAGATCCTCACGCGACTGAAGCTTGATACGGCGTCGATCGTCACGGGTCTGCTCCACGACACGGTTGAAGATACCGATGCGACGTTGGAACAGATCGAACGTCTGTTCGGTGCCGAAATCGGTCGCCTGGTCGATGGCGTGACCAAGCTCTCGCGACTGGAACTGCAATCTGACAACACCAAGCATGCGGAAAACTTTCGCAAGCTGGTCCTGGCGATGTCCAACGACATCCGTGTCCTGCTCGTCAAATTGGCCGATCGCCTGCACAACATGCAGACGCTGCACTTCATCAAGAGTGAAGAGAAGCGCCGCCGCATCGCGCTTGAGACATTGGAAATCTATGCGCCGCTGGCCGAACGCATGGGCATGCATCAGATCAAGGACGAATTGGAGAATCTCGCTTTTGCCGAGGTCTATCCCGATGCTTATGCGTCGATCATCCAGCGCCTGAATTTTCTGCGCGAGCAAGGCAGCGATCTTTGCCAAAAGATCATTGAGGAACTGCAGCGGGTGATGTCGGAGGCTGGCGTCGTCTGCGTCGTCTCCGGCCGCGAAAAGACGCCTTATTCGATCTGGCGCAAGATGCAGCAGAAGCGCATGGAGTTCGAACAGCTCTCGGACATCATCGCTTTCCGTGTCACCGTCGATGATATCGGACAATGCTATCAGGTTCTGGGTGTCCTGCATGGCACCTACTCGATGATCCCGGGCCGCTTCAAAGATTTTATCTCGACACCTAAGCCCAACAATTATCGGTCGCTTCACACCGGCCTTATTGGGCCCTTCCGTCATCGCATTGAAGTGCAGATCCGCACCAAGGAAATGCATGCGATCGCGGAGCTGGGTGTCGCTGCGCATTGGAAATACAAGCAGGGCGCACCGCAGGTCGATGGCCGGCAATATCGCTGGCTGCGGGAATTGCTGGATATTCTCGATCACGCGTCGGGGCCGGAAGAATTTCTGGAACATACCAAGTTGGAAATGTTCCAGGACCAGGTCTTCTGCTTCACGCCGAAGGGCGATCTGATTGCGTTGCCGCGCGGAGCGACGCCGGTGGACTTCGCCTATGCCGTCCATTCCGAGGTGGGCGATACCTGCGTCGGGGCAAAGATCAATGGCCGCATCGTGCCATTGCGCAGCGAACTGCATAACGGCGATCAGGTCGAGATCGTTACATCACGGGCGCAGACGCCGTCACCGACCTGGGAACGCTTCGTCGTCACCGGCAAGGCGCGTGCTTGTATTCGCCGCTTCATCCGCACCCAGCAGCGCGCCCAGTATATCGAGCTTGGCCGCGCCATGATGCAGAAGGAGTTCCAGCACGAAGGCTATGAGTATGCCGATAAGTCGCTGGATGGTGTGCTGAAGAAGTTCAAGACAGATACCGTTGAAGATCTGCTCATCCAAGTCGGGCAGGGCAATTTCGGATCGCGCGAAGTCGTCAACACCGTTTTCCCCGGCTCGCGTACGGCAACGCCCAATGACAAGATTGTGCCGATCAGCCGATCACGGGCCAAGGCCAAACGGGGCGAGCTGGCGGTGCCGATCCGTGGCCTTATCCCTGGTATGGCCCTGCATTTCGCCGGCTGCTGCCATCCTCTGCCAGGCGATCGCATCGTTGGTATCGTTACCACCGGCAAGGGCGTTACCATCCACACCATCGACTGCGAGACGCTGGAAACCTTTGCCGATACGCCGGAGCGCTGGCTGGATGTCGCTTGGGACGTCGACCCAGATTCGATGGAAAGCCATGTTGGACGTCTTAATGTAGTCATTACCAATCAGCCGGGCAGTCTCGGCAGCCTGACCACGGTGATCGGCAAGAACACCGGCAACATCAATAATCTGAAGATCGTCAATCGCTCGACGGATTTTTTCGAAGTCCTGGTTGATGTCGAGGTCAAGAACGTGCGGCATTTGACCAGCATCATTGCCGCGTTGCGTGCAACCCCGGCGATCAGTTCGGTTGATCGAGCTCGCGGCTAACCACTTGGCCGGAACGATGCTGTACCGACACAATCCCACACTGGATTAACATCTCAGAGCTGGTGATAATGGGTGCCTTGGCTGATCCTGTGACCACCTACCGGCGAGCATCCTAGACATGGTAACCCGACTTTCCGTTGCGCCCGCGTCGTCCCTGCGCCTGGGCATCAATATCGATCACGTCGCCACCGTGCGAAATGCTCGTGGTGGCCGTCATCCTGACCCTCTTTTGGCGGCACGGCTGGCGGCCGAGGCTGGTGCGGATGGCATCACCGCGCATCTGCGTGAAGATCGACGGCACATCATCGACAGCGATATCGAGCGGTTGCGGCATGAAATTGCGCTGCCGTTGAATCTCGAAATGGCGGCGACCGAAGAGATGCTGGCAATTGCCCTCAAGCATCGCCCGCATGCGGTTTGCCTGGTGCCGGAGAAGCGTGAGGAACGGACCACAGAAGGCGGTTTGGATATCAGCGCGCATCGCGCTCATCTTGAACCAATCATTCGCCGCCTGGGCGATGCGGGTATTCGCGTTTCGCTGTTCATCGAAGCGGACCTCCGCCAATTGGATGTGGCGGTTGAACTTGGCGCTCCGGTGGTGGAACTTCATACCGGCGCATATTGTGATACGGACGGCGCCGTGCGAGAGCAACATTTGGCGCGTATTGCCGCCGCTGCCGAACACGGTGCCCAGATCGGCCTGGAATGTCATGCCGGCCATGGTCTCAGCTATGAAACAGTGACGCCCATTGCGATGATTCCGACCATCGCTGAATTGAATATTGGCCACTTCCTGGTCGGCGAAGCAATTTTTGTCGGCCTGACGGAAGCAATCTGGGAAATGCGGCGCCTGATGGAGGTCGCGCGCGGCCAGATCTCGCGACCACAAAATCGTCTGGCTTTCTGAGTTTGATCATCGGGCAGGCATCGGCGGGATAGGCAGCGACACATGATCCTCGGTATCGGCAACGACATTATTGATATCCGGCGCGTCGAAAAATCCATCGAGCGTTTTGGTGATCGCTTCATTCAGCGGATCTTCACCACGATCGAACAGACCAAATCCGATCGGCGCGCCAACCGCGCGGCGTCCTACGCCAAACGTTTCGCCGCCAAAGAGGCATGCTCGAAGGCCTTGGGGACGGGGCTGAATCATGGCGTTTTCTGGCGTGACATGGGGGTGATCAATCTGCCCTCAGGCAAGCCGACCATTGCTTTGACCGGTGGCGCCCTGGCGCGACTCCAGGCCATGACCCCAAAAGGGATGGTGGCGCAGATCGATCTGACCATCACCGACGATTTTCCGCAGGCCCAAGCGATCGTCATTATTTCTGCCAATCCTGCCGCTTGAGGCGTGGTAACCGGTCTCCAGCCGACAAACTGGCCGGCTTTCGACATAAAAGTACCGGATTTGATCGACATCGGTCCGCGGGGAATCAACCTGTGGTGGGGCAAGCCACTGTGGCGCCTTGACTTTCAAGCATCCGGCTGGCTTGATCCGGCAACCCCCGTCTTTAGTTGGGTCTTTTTTCCTGGGGCGACACGACCTTTCCTTCATCGGAGCCACGACCGACCAATGCCGCGCAAGACTTCCGGCACGTTCCAGGAAATCTGGGATTTTGCGAAGACCGTGATTTGGGCTGGCGTTATCGCCATCTTGATCAGAACCTTCTTCTACGAGCCGTTCAACATCCCCTCGAAATCCATGGTCCCGACACTGCTCGTCGGCGACTATCTTTTCGTGTCGAAGACCAGCTTCGGTTACAGCAAATTTTCCTTTCCGCTGTCGCTGGCGCCCTTTGAAGGGCGCGTCTGGTCCGGTGATCCAAAGCGCGGCGATGTCGTGGTTTTCCGTCCGCCAGGAGAGATCGATACCGATTTTATCAAGCGGGTGATCGGCCTGCCGGGTGATCGCGTCCAGATGCGTGAGGGGCGGCTTTATATCAACGGCACCGAGGTACCGCGGCAGGAAATCGAGGATTATGTCGATCCCGAGGATCCGCATTGTCCCTGCAAGCAATATCTCGAGACCCTGCCAGGTGGTGTCGTCCATCATATCGTTGAAAGCTCTGGCGATGCCGCCAGCTTCGACAATACGCCGGTCTATGTCGTTCCCCCGGCCCATTTCTTCATGATGGGCGACAATTCGAATGATAGTCGGGCTTTTAACGATGGCCGTTCGCCATCGAGCCTGCAGCCGACTGATGAGATTACCAGCCAGAATGGCGATTTGCTTGGTCCCGTCGGTTTCGTGCCGACGGAAAATCTGATCGGCCCGGCGAAGATACTCTTCTTCTCATGGAGCAAACCGTTTCAGATTCGCTGGAGCCGTTTGTTCAATCTTGTGAAATGAGTGCGCGAACGACACCGGATCTGACGGTTTTATCGGCAGCGATTGGCCATCAATTCGCTGACGGCGGGTTGTTACGCACCGCAATTACCCATCCCAGCGCCCTCACGCGCAATAACGGGCGCAAGGGTCCCCGGCAACTGGGCGATGCCGATAATCAGCGCCTGGAGTTTCTCGGCGATCGAATTCTCGGCCTCGTTGTTGCAGAGATGCTGTTTCGCACGTTTCCACATGAGAACGAGGGCGCCTTGGCAAAACGCCTGGCGGCCCTGGTGCGTCAGGAAGGTCTCAGCCGGGTTGCCAAATCGATCGAGCTTGGCAAGTACCTCATCATGTCGCGTGGCGAAGTTGAAAGCGGCGGGCGTGACAATCCCGCTTCCCAGGCGGATGCTTGCGAAGCGGTGATCGGTGCAATTTATCTCGATGCTGGTCTTGAACCGGCACGGGCGTTTATCATGCGGATGTGGTCGCCGATGATGAACCGGGAAGCCAAGCCACCGCAGGACGCCAAGACGGCGCTGCAGGAATGGGCACAAGCCGGCGGCTTGCCACTGCCGAGCTATGACGTGCTGGAGAGTAGCGGACCACCCCATGATCCGGTCTTTACGGTGAGTGTGACGGTCGAGGGGCACGCACCGACCAGCGCCAGTGGCCGCTCCAAGCGGTCGGCGGAGCAAGCAGCGGCAACGGCCTTCATGACCCGGTTGCGTGTTCCGTCTCAGTAAGCTGATTCAGGCGCATCATGTGCCCGACCGGCCTTAACGCGGTAAGGATAACATTATGAACGACAGTGCACCGGCGCAAGACCGCTGCGGTTTCATTGCGCTGATCGGCGCGCCGAATGCCGGCAAATCAACTTTGCTCAACCGCTTTGTCGGCGCCAAGATATCGATCGTCAGCCCCAAGGTGCAAACGACGCGGCGTCGTGTCCTGGGTATCGCCATGCAGGATCGCGCTCAGCTGATCTTCATCGATACGCCTGGCATCTTCTCGCCGAAACGACGTCTGGACCGCTCCATGGTGGCTGCTGCCTGGGGTGGCACGGAAGAGGCGGACCAGATCGTGCTGCTGGTCGATGCTACGTTGCGCAGTATCAATGACGAGACCCGGCAGATCATCACCGGATTGAAGAAGGGCCACCGCAAGGCCATTCTCGCCATCAACAAAGTCGATGCCGTCAAGCGCGACAAGTTGCTGGCTCTGACGGCCGAGCTGAACGGCCTGGGTGATTTTACCGATACCTTCATGATCTCGGCCGAAACCGGCGATGGGGTCGACGATCTGATGAAGGTTCTGGCAGATCGCCTGCCAGCTGGACCGCATCATTTCCCCGATGATGAATTGACCGATATGCCGCTGCGGCTGCTGGCGGCGGAAGTGACGCGGGAATATCTGTTCCGTCAGTTGCACGACGAATTGCCCTACGATCTCACCGTCGAAGCGGAAGGGTGGGAAGAATTCAATGATGGCAGTGTCAAGATCAGCCATGTGATCTTCATCGCTCGCGACAGCCAGAAATCGATTGTCCTCGGCAAGGGCGGCCAGCGCATCAAGTCGGTGCGTGAAGCAGCACAGCGGGATATCGAAGATATGCTGCAGCGAAAGGTGCATCTCTTCCTCTTCGTCAAGGTGCGCGAAGACTGGCAGGAAGATCCCGAACGTTATCGCGAAATGGGCATTGATTTCGAACCCTGATCTCGTCTCCTGTCTGCCGGCCAGCGCATTTGCTGGAACTGGCTGCAGGGACGGCTATGATGGCGCATGGATTGGCAGGATGAAGCAATTGTTCTCTCGGCACGGCATTATGGTGAACATGACGCCATATTGACGGTACTGACGCGCGACAATGGGCGGCACCTCGGTCTCCTGCGTGGTGGTTTTTCACGCCGGCAACGACCAACCATCGAACTTGGCAATCGTCTGCAGGCCAGTTGGCGGGCCAGGCTGGAGGAACAGCTTGGCAATTTTCAGATCGAATGCCTGCATGCTGTCGCGGCCATGCTGCTGGATCAGCCGCGCCGTCTGGCGGCCCTTGCCTCGGCCTGCAGCATCGTTGATGCGGCATTGCCCGAACGCGAACCACATCCGGAAATTTTCACCGATCTTGATGTCCTCATCACGCAGCTGACGGGTGAGGTGCACGCGACAGCGATATCGACGACGGAGACGGATCTTGTCTGGCTCAGCGCCTATGTGCGCTGGGAAATCACCTTGCTGACCGATCTTGGCTTCGGCCTCGATCTCACGCATTGCGCCGTAACGGGCGAGACGGATGGCCTGGCCTATGTCTCGCCAAAATCTGGCCGTGCCGTGACGGAAGCCGCCGGCCATGGCTATCGCGATCGGCTTCTGCCGTTGCCGGCCTTCCTGGCGCGGGATACCAGCTTGGCGCAGCGTGGGGACGAGATCGTCAGCGGCCTGCGCCTGACCGGACACTTTCTTGAACGCCACGTCTTCGCCCAGAGCGGGGCGACCAGCCGCTCCACCTCGCCGGCGGCCCTGACCGTGAGCCAGAGCGGTGAGAGCCCGAAGGCGCGCCAGCGCTTCCTGCAACAGCTGCATGACCTGCCGGCTTGATTTCGGCCGGCCGGCCCAGCATGCTGGCGGCAGTTGCTCGACCTTATTGAGTAAAGCCGGATCGTAATCCGGTTCCGGGGGGAATTCAGGCGTATGGCTCAGCATTTCATCGTCATCGGTGCCGGCATTGTCGGCATCTCCACCGCACTTTATCTGCAGCGCGATGGCCATCGTGTCACGGTAATCGACGAACGCGGACCGGGTGAGGGAACCTCTAAAGGTAATGCCAGCGTGCTGGCGATCGATTCCTGCATTCCGGTGGCAACACCCGGTGTCGCCTGGGATGTGCCGGGCTACCTGCGCGATCCGATGGGGCCGCTGGCGATCCGGTGGTCCTATCTGCCGAAGATCGCACCCTGGCTGATGCGTTTCATCGCCGCGAGCAAACCGGAACGGGTCGAGGAAATTTCCATCGCATTGCGCAGTTTGATGACTCAGGCCCTGGCGGCGCATAAGAGCCTGGCCAAGGAAGCAGGGGAGCCCGAGATCCTGCGAGAGACCGGCTGGTTGGCGATTTTCGAGACAGACAAAAAATTTCAGTCCTATCAATGGGACCTGGAGTTGCAGAAACGGCGGGGCGTGCCGTTTCAGATTTTGCCGTCGGAAGAGATTCGCCAGTTCGAGCCAAGCCTGCAACCGATCATCCGCCATGCGGTCTATTATCCGGAAAATGCCTATGCGACGAACAATTACCGGTTGGTGACATTGCTGGCGGCGGATTTTGCACGTCGTGGTGGCACGATCCTCAAAGAGAAGGTGACCGGTTTCGAAATGGGGGCCAAGGGTCCGACACACGTCGTCACCACGAGCGGCAAGCATGCGGCAGATTCCGTGGTGGTGGCTGGCGGTGCTTGGTCGAAGCAGTTGACCCGGCAGCTTGGTCATAACGTCCCCCTGGATACCGAGCGGGGCTATCACGTCACTTTGCCGCAAGCGGGCAAGATGCCCCGCATGCCGCTCTATTCCGGCGATCACTCCTTTGCCATCACGCCCCTGGAAATCGGCCTGCGCCTTGCCGGTACGGTGGAATTGGGTGGCCTGGATGCCACGCCGGATTACCGCCGGGCAGAGATCCTGGTGAAACACGGTCGCCGGCTGTTTGGTAATCTCGACGAAACCGATCGCAGCGACTGGATGGGATTTCGCCCCTCGATGCCGGATTCCCTGCCGGTCTTGTCGCGTGGAACGCGCTGGGCAAATACCTATTTCGCTTTCGGCCACGGCCATATCGGCCTGACATTGGGGCCGCTTTCTGGGCGATTGATCGCCGACCTTGCCGCCGGGCGCGATCCTGGCCTAGACATGCGGCCATTCCGCATCGACCGCTTTTAGGTCGATTCGCCTGTTTCGATCCCTTAGGGATGCTGATAAGGGTGCTAAATAGTTAATATCCGCCGGCCAGGTTTCGCCGGCGGCTCGTTGGATTGAAGGATTAAGTATGGCCAAGAAGGCAGCCGCGCAGCAGCCACCCGAACCACCCCAGGGCGATATTCGTATCGTCAATATGGCGGAGGCGCTGGGCGAACGTTATCTCTCTTATGCGCTGTCCACCATCATGTCCCGGTCGCTGCCGGACGTGCGCGATGGGTTGAAGCCGGTGCATCGCCGCGTCCTCTATGCCATGCGGCAATTGCGGTTGGAACCGGGCCAGGGCTACAAGAAATCGGCCCGCGTCGTCGGTGACGTGATCGGTCAGTATCACCCCCATGGCGACCAGTCGATCTATGACGCCTTGGTGCGCATGGCGCAGGATTTTGCGCAGCGTTATCCGATGGTCGACGGGCAGGGTAATTTCGGCAATATCGATGGCGATAACGCGGCGGCCATGCGGTATACCGAGGCGCGGCTGACGGAAGCTGCTGCCTTGATGCTCAACGGCATCAATGAAGATACCATCGATTTTCGCCCGACCTATGATGGCGAGACGGTTGAGCCGGTGGTCCTGCCGGCGGCTTTCCCCAATTTGCTGGCCAATGGGTCGCAAGGCATCGCCGTCGGCATGGCGACCAGCGTACCACCGCACAATGTCGCCGAAATCTGCGACGCGCTGCTGCATATGATCAAGTCGCCCAATGCGACCATCGAGAAGCTCGTCAGCCTGATGCCTGGCCCCGATTTTCCCACGGGTGGCATCCTGTGCGAAACACGTGACACCGTCGTCGAGGCCTATCGTACCGGCCGCGGCTCATTCCGCATTCGGGCGCGCTGGGAACAGGAAGAATTGAAGGGTGGTACCTGGCAGATCGTCATCACCGAGATTCCCTATCAGGTGGCGAAATCAAAGCTGATCGAAAGGGTCGCGGACCTGCTGATCAACAAGAAGCTGCCGTTCCTGGAAGATATTCGCGACGAATCCACCACGGATGTCCGCATCGTGCTGGAACCAAAGAGCCGCAATGTCGAACCGTTGCATCTGATGGAACAACTGTTCCGCCAGAGCGATCTGGAGACCCGCTTCAGCCTCAACATGAACGTGCTGGATGCCAGCCAGACACCGCGCGTCATGCCGCTGCCAGAGGTCCTGCGTGCCTTCCTCGATCACCGGCGCGAAGTGCTGACCCGGCGCAGCAAGTTCCGGTTGGGCGAGATCGAGCGGCGCCTGGAAATTCTCGACGGCTATCTGATCGCCTATCTCAATATCGATGAGGTAATCCGTATCATCCGGCACGAGGATGAGCCAAAGCCGATCATGATGGCGAAGTGGGGGTTGACCGATCTCCAGGCGGAATCGATCCTCAATATGCGCCTCAAATCCTTGCGTAGGCTGGAAGAGGTCGAGATCCGGGGCGAGCACAAGAAGCTCAGCCAGGAAAAGAAAGAGCTCAACCAGCTGCTCAGCGAAGAAGGGCTGCAATGGGCGCGGATTTCCGATGAAATCGGCGAGTTGAAAAAGCTCTATGGGGCGAAGACCGAGCTTGGCCGCCGCCGCACGACCTTCGGTGAAGCACCCAGCGCCATCGTCATCCCCATGGAATCCATGGTGGAGCGTGAGCCGGTGACCTTGATCTGTTCTGACAAGGGCTGGATCCGCACCATGAAGGGGCATGTGGAAGACGGTACCGACATCAAGTTCAAGGATGGCGATCGCGCCAAATTCCAGATCCATTGCGAAACCACCGACAAGCTGGTGGTCTTCGGCACCAACGGAAAATTCTATACCTTGGGGGTCGACAAGTTACCGGGTGGCCGCGGTCACGGCGAGCCGATCCGGTTGATGATCGACCTTGGCAATGATCAGGATATCGTCGACCTGATGATTCATAGCCCCGGCACAAAATTGCTGGTGGTGGCTGCCGATGGGCGAGGTTTCATCGTGCCATCGGATGACATCGTCGCGCAGACGCGCTCGGGCAAACAGGTTCTGGTCCTGGGCGAAGGTGGCGAAGCCGCACTCTGCGTTCCCGTTCCGGCGAATGCCGACATGATCGCGACGATTGGCGAAAATCGCAAATTGCTGTTGTTCCCGATGAAGGATGTGCCGGAAATGAGCCGGGGCCGCGGTGTGACCTTGCAGAAATACAAGGACGGTGGCATCAGCGACGCCAAGGCCTTCAAGAAATCGGAAGGTCTGAGCTGGCGTCA
>Ga0247779_1000838_pt1 | contig 16398 bp, 16 predicted proteins | sample UWRJL221509R5_FD_179925 | JGI IMG/M metagenome (GOLD analysis project Ga0247779, IMG submission 179925) | Plant litter microbial communities from Arlington Agricultural Research Station in Wisconsin, United States - UWRJ-L221-509R-5 | ecosystem: Environmental > Terrestrial > Plant litter >... | reverse complement strand
CGACGCAATTGTAAACCTAGTGGTCCAAGCTTTTGCGGTACTGTGCGGCGAAGAGAACTGATAGAAATAAATGGCGGAGTATGGATTGACCTCAGGGCATGTAAAATCGACCTTTCCGGCGACAGATCCGTCTTGTTCAGTCGCAACGGCTTGTGCGAAGTCAACATCCCAAAGAGAACCGATGGCAGAATCTGACTTACTCAGGAGATGAATCATATCATTATTACTGCCTGTCATCAATTCAATGTCCATGTCCTTCCATTCTGTCTTAGATTCCTCGTCCCCGACCCAGCTTGCGTGGCACATCTGTCCGGCTCTAAAAACGTCTCCCGGACCTGGTTCAGTGGGATTGACCTCTGCGTGCGCCACGAGAGAAGAAAGGATAACAAGCAACGTAGTCAGAGCGAGGTTTTTAAACATCTTCCCTGCCCTCAAGCCCGAGTGAGCCCTGAATGAAAAAAGGAAGGGAGTAAATTGAATATACACTGTGAACTTCCTGAAGAAAACAGTAAAATATGCGCGGAATGATTTAATTAGGGACTGAAATTTCGACGGGCCAGGTCAACCTACGCAGCTGGGCTGAAAAGAGCCTGGCCAGCTAGAATCTGAAGTATATGTCAGCCACTGTGTGAAAAAAACCAGTCATGCGCAGGATAAATGTCTTTGAGGGCAAGTAAAAAACTCGGCAAGGAACGACAGCACACAGACGCCCATCACAATTCCCACCACTGTTTTTGAAATTGATATCAACTGCGACAACAAAGTCATTGCGTCATAGTAGACCATCGCTTCGTGAATTGTCAAATTCGTAATGGCATTATAGGGCGTCGATCTAGTACAATCAATATCAAGTATATATACGCCCAGCGAATAATGTAATTGTACAAGACCGTGATTTGTGGGTGGCAGACTCAGAGCTGCCCCGAGAAAGAAAAGCAGAGCCGCATTGCAGGAGAATACGGCTTTGAAGTTGAGTAGTAATAGATGCGTAAAGCACCTTACGGCAGAGTCGAAGAATAACTTATAAAAACGACGAGATATGATCAGCCAACTAGGGTGATGATACTTTCTCTTCCCTTTTTGCTGCCGATTTGAAATGTGAGTTCTTGATAAGAGCCTCGGCAAAGTCCTTAAAGTCTTGCTTCGGGCACGATCTTCCAGGCTAGAATGTTTGAGTTAAATTACGCCGAGCTAAACCGGGGCAAAAAATCGTACCTTAAGAGCATAAATCACCACCTCGCTCTTATCCTCAGACGAGTCGACCGTCGATGATTCAATCGCCGCAACTCGTTCAATAGGCTCTTTCAAAATCAGCCGAAGCACATTTTCCTCTGGAACATATGTGCATCGGACGGATGAGTTGACGCGGACGTTCATAGAGACCTTCCATAATGGCTCTCGGCGAAATACTTTAGAAATGCATGAGCATTGTATGACGGTGGGAGAAAGACGAGTAGATTTGAGTTGACTCACAAATCCTTTGTTCCAGCGTCGTTTTGTGCGAGAGCAGCTTGATGTGTCCCACAGCACCATCGACAAAGGGTTTATTACCTCGCTTCATATAAAGCTTTACACCTTTCTGCTCCAGCTCAACGTCTTCGTCTTCCTCACCAGTAACATCTGATGGTAATACAAAAATATTCGTGTCAGGGACAACTGTATGGCTGCCTCGATAGACTTGAAGAACAAGCTGTCGAGTCGACTAATGGAATACTGACGTGTATACTTCTCGGTGGGATGCAAAAGCGTAGGCTTGGCTTCGACGATAGCATGGCTCTCCTTTAAGGGCTCGAAAGCGTCCGAAAGCACATCTGTCTGTTTGTTGTCGTTCTGGTGAGATTCGAGGTCACTCATATTCCAGATCGATCGCGAATTGGATTCGCGAGCTTTTGGCTTGCTGTTGAAACCAGCCAAAGGTGAGGTTGACCCTGCAAATGCTGCAAACCCTCCAGAGGCAGACTGGCTTGTCTGTGCAATGTAAAATGCGATATTAATACAAGCGTCTAGAGTTTGAAAATGAAATACATACGAATGCAAATGGTTTCGGTGCTGCAAATCGGGGGGTAACCGGCAGAGGTGTGAAAGTACTGCGGAAAGCAAACGCAGGTGGAGGCGTCGAAACTTGTGTTGGTAAAGGTTCTTGAGTAAGGGCCTAGATGATATGAGCTCAAAAACAACACTGAAAAAAGTTGCTATCCTCACAGGAGAGGGCGTTCTGGCGGGGTTTTCAGCTACCGGAGTTGAAATAGGTTCAGGAACCTGAGAAAGGATTATCAATTAGGGTTGAGGGATTTTGACTGTTAAGAGTGTACGTACCGGAGAAGGTGGCCTCGGGGAAGTTTCTTCTGGCGCAGGTGATGGGGTTCTCGGCGGTTCAGTGGCAGGTGTTGCGACTGCGATGGGCACCGACTCATTGAGTGCCACAGGCTAGCAAACATTAGGAAAGTTGGTGAATCTGCGGTTTGATGAAACGCACTATTTCTATAACCTGATCAGGCACGATAGGTGCAACATTCAGTGACACGGGTACTATCAATGGGGTACAGTTCTGAGTGCCCTAAGACGTACTCAGGTGAAATCGAGAGATACGAGATAAGACAGGACCAACCTCAGAATCCGTAGATGGTGTTCTGCTCCTCTTGTTCGGATAGAGGTTGGCCAGGTTCTGTAGACAATTTAAAACGAATAACACTATATTATTTAACTACAACTCACATGAGGGTACCCAAGAGGTTCCTAGACTATAGTCAGCAATAGTTCGGGGGAGAAAGAAGCGTCCAGAGTACCTTGTCGGGTTCATCAAACCCATCGTGAGGAACCTTCCTTTTCAACTTTTGGGGTGTTATCACAACATCTGTCTGCGTAAGACTTCTGGGGATGATCTTTTCGGTACTCTCTAAGTTTTCACGTATTGCTTGAGACTCCGAGGCGGATCTTCAGTCGCGGTGAGTAAGCGTCATCATTAAAGAATTATATGTCCTACGAGCTGCTGCTGAGGCGACGACTGCATGCATAACCAACTGTTGCAGCAAATGTTGCGATTCCAGCGACAACAAAATTGAATTCGCCAACGGGAAACATTACGATGGTTCCTGATATTATCTTGACCAGCAATAATCCTATACAGTCGAAGACATTAGACACACAGCGAAAACAGTGTTGCCCTACTTGCCAGAACGTCGACCTTGGTCGTAATCAAGAGCTTGGACGGGTCGGAAAATTGGGATATGGTTTTGAATGAACCGGTGGATATAAAGGTCCTATTTTGTCCATTCGTTACACGCTGCTTCGCCTCACTGCGAACATGAGTCTGTTTAATTTCGGACCGCCTAGATGGATTTAGTCTAGCACGGTACACGTGTCCAAATGACATGATAGCAAGCAATTCGTTTTGACGAAGACTGAGGCCCTTAGAGATGGCCAGAGAATTGCTCGAGTCAGGTATAACGATTTTCAGATGCAACGGTGTACTTTGGGAATCATCGATGAACGGGACCGGGGAAGAACTTGGAGGTCTCCAAGTTTCTCTGACATGTGTTGTATGACATTGATAAGCTGCCTTCGAATTTCGGAACTAAACAAGATCTGAATCTTTGGCGCTGTCGTCCGAACCCTGGGGTGTTAACGCATTCTCAGCAAGGTTCTTATTTTTATACGCACCCGCGGCTCCGTGAAGAATATTATGGTGCATTCTTGTAATTTTCCCATGCATTTAGGGCTTGCCCTTTCTCGCATTGAAACACTGTTCCAGTTGTTGAAAATGTTGAGGGCGAGTCGAGTCGAGTCGAGCATATCATGGTAAACTGGAATGCATAAACTTCAAAGGCAGGATTCACCCCCAGACCATTTCCCGGTTATCCCGGTGACCACTACCTAGCCGGCATGCTAAGGTACTTTCAACCTTTTCTTGTTTACGGGCCCTGTAACCTGTTCCCCAGCCCAAGATTCCCAACATATTTAGAGGAAGTGCATAATGGGCACCGATGAGGGGCAAGGTGCGTGTTCTACATTTGACCCAATGAAATCTATAATCAACCCTCTCTTCACAGGTCTTAACCCAACGATCGATTTTGTAGCAGGGACAATCGCAGTGCGCCATAAATCTTAGCGACTGCATGCATTTCTTCGACTCACAAAAAGGTAGGGGATGGCGAGTTTAGTCGTCGGATTTCCGTTTGATACCGGTATGTTATTTCACATTTTCTGAATACATGTTTATCTGATTGGAATTTAGTGAAGGTCAGATTTCAGAGTCCAGAAATCGCGAGCAAATACCGGTCGACATTTCAGGCGATAGCGACTATTGTTCGTGAAGAGCGATTTATTGGGCTGTATAAAGGAATCACATCGCCTCTAGTACGCCAAACCCATGAACGCGATAAAGCGCATTAATGTTGATCCTTTCACTAGGCCACTGTCGCCCTAATGAACGGGCTTGTGTTTGCATCGTATCGCTTTCTGCTGAAGCTACAACTTCGCACTCCAGACACAGTGCCTACCATCGCACAAATTGCTCTGGCAGGCGCAGGATGTGGCATAATTTCTTCGTATGTTTGTTCTTGCGTTGAGGATAGTCGCAAGATCAGGTTACTTCCTCCTAATCAGAATTATAACTACCCCAACGGAACTTATCAAGATCAGGCAACAATCCCAGCTTACTCAAACAACTGCACGCCAGGTAGCATTTCAGATACTCCGAGAAAATGGACTTCGTGGCCTGTATCGTGGAATTGCAGTGACTGCGTTACGAGACTGCGGTTACGGTGCATATTTTGCTGCTGTGAGTCGTTCACAATCTATCTTCTATGTGATAATCACTCCAATTGACATTAATTCAGTATGAGGCAACTTGCCGATATTTTTCCTCTCCGATGGCTATTCCGAATTCATCCAACGTGATAGCTCAAATTGAGAACGAGTATACTTCGCTTTCATGGCCTGCACTTTTGTTGGCGGGAGGTGCTGCTGGCATAGGTAAATTACACATTCACTTTTCTAACCAGCGCATTCGTCAATTAACTTCTTACAGCTGGCTGGGTGGCCACTTTCCCTCTTGATGTCGTAAAAACGCGAATGCAAGGTAGCCAGCCTATTCTTACTCCATCAACGCCGTCTGGAACATCTGCTACAACGCCACTTCTTACTATGAAAGACTCCAATCCATATCGAACTATTTCATCTACAATCATCAATTCATATAGAGAGGAAGGCATTAAAGTTTTCTTTAAAGGCCTTTCACCCACACTTATACGGTGAGCCCCTTTCTTTTTAAACCCCCCTTTCCATACCTGACCAAATTGATAGTGCTATCCCGGTTAATATGGTGACATTTGCTACATTTGAAGCGGTTGTCCATGTTCTCTCTTAAGAGAATGACGCGTTTACTCTATTGATATACTAGGGAGGCCTAATATGGCCGTAATACTTAGATGATACAGTACTTTGATTGATAAGTGTCCCAAATCTATGTGCTTTTCGAAGCTCTTCGCCTTTCAAAAGGAAATACTGAGAGCCCAGAAGAATATCTTGGTAAAATACACAAAAAATGAAAAGGGTATTTAACTTTCTCCTCGTCCAAGTTTATCCAATGACCTGACGCCTTGTTCAAACCATTCTTCCCGGGAGATCCAGAAGTCTTCGCGGTTTTTCATAATATCAGCGAGTACAGCACCTCCGAGGAACACCATGTGTTTTCGGCGAGGAGGATCTTCGATCTTGATCTTGAATTTCTATTGATCACATAACATGTTAATGGGATCGAGCGAGGAAGAGATACAAGACAGGACTCACATTCAGACGCGAGGGGTCGCCATTGAGAAGTCGTGTCAGGTGTAGTTGCTTGATCTCTTTCTCTAGGCGACTTGGTAAGCCAGGGTACATGCTAGATCCACCGGACAGAACGATATGTTTGTATAAGTCGGCACGAATGTCAACTGCTGCTGCCTGAATCGTCTGGAACAGCATTTCTGTAATGATTTGCATATGAAAATCTTGTCGTCATTTTTGTAGGGCAGAACATACCTGCTACACCTGGTTGCTCCACATCCACAAGATGAGGTTGGAACATGCATTCTGGAGCTTCGTATCTTTCTGAACCAACTTTGATTGTTCGTCCATCAGGAAGCTAGGGTACGCTTAAAGTCCGAAGGGAAGCAAAATTTGAATAAGGCTCACAGTATAGTTCTCCACGAGAACGGTTGTCTCCTCCGCAAGTTTCTTATCAAGTTCCAAATCGTAACTATTATTGGTATGTTCAATAACGACTTGGCGAGTGTAGGGAGCCATGTACTGACCTAACATAGCATAATTTCTCTTTGATCTCCCTCACAGTCTCGAAATCCGCGGTTCGATTGAATGCATAACCTCGCATCAAGAGCAACTTGATCAAGTATCGTGTAACATCTCTTCCCGCAATATCCAGTCGACGCGTCAAATGTGGCATGGCAAAACCGTCATACACAGGTACAATATGCGTAACACCATCTCCCGAGTCAACGACCACGCCAGTAGTCAACCCTGTAAGTTAGAACACGAGATTCAGCAATCAAGGGGAAATGAACAAGCCGAGGACATGCACCTTGAGCATACAAGGTCAATACGGCTTGAATAGCAACATAAACCCCTTGGAACCCATACTCCTCAAACATCACTTGACACATCCTCTGTCTGTTGACTTTGGGATTCATCGGGGGCTCGGTTAACAGGACTTTCCTCCCTTGTGGATTGATCTTCAATTTCTCATCGAATGTGTAGTCCCAAAGATGTTTCATGTCTTCCCAGTTTTTCACAATGCCGTGTTCCATGGGTTGTGTTACTTGCAGATAATTCCGGTTATCGGCAGCTTCGTCTCCAACCATGATGTCCTTAATGATGGCTGAACCAACTCTCTCTTCCGCGCGTAGAATAGGGCGGCCGACGACGGATGGGAAAACTGGATATTATGAAATGAGATTTAAACATTATCCTTAGCAAGGAGCCGCACCATGTTCGGGAAAGTTAGATCCTGCATAACCAACTTTCACGAACTGCGCGTCGCATATCGTCAGATCAGGGGGAACCAGCTGTTCAGTAACGGGCCAAACACTTACACCTGTTCCATTGTCTACTACCAGAGGTAATTCAGAATCCATTGTTGCACTCCGTAAGGTTATGGCCCAGAAAAGCGCAGATCAAAGGGAAGGAAGTTATATTATCAGGCTGAGGCCGTCGCTTCGCGCTGTGTGGTCCCTATGATGATGGTGTTTGTCCAGATTTGACGGAAGCATTATGGCGGGGATTAAATATCGGCACTAATAGTAAACGGCATGAAATGTATATTTCACACGTGTTTGATGCGTTCTCAACGCGCGCGTTTGTTAGGTGCCTTAAGAGAATCCAGGCTTTTGTACTTCAGTCAAATAGTCCTTATGTGTTCAAATATACTATGTATCAAAAATGCGAGCAAATGAACATGTATTATTTGCTACTAGAAATAGTGCCAAGAACTAAGGGAAAAACTGGACACCCAATAAGAACAGTAGTATACATTTAATATTTAGTAATAAGTCGTGAATGAGGTTGGAATGATATCAGTAAATCAATATGTAAGTATCTTAATGAGATTAAATTGTTCGAATGGCGAAAGTACTATCAAGATATTTGACGATCCAGTAATCATACTCAATCAAGCGTAGGTGATACAAATGTGTGGAAATGCCTGCCGCGATGTATTGGGACGAAATATTCTCGGTAATTAATGTTGTCGACTCTGTTGAAAGTGAATATTTTGTCAGTAAAGCTACGTCAGGAGAGATTAAGCAATATTTACGATGGATTGTCTGGGACGAGAGACAATTTTCGAAACACGGTTCCAATAATTAAGTAGAGCTCACACCAAGCTAGACTACACATAACGGTTAAAAGTAAGCAGATTTTGGATTACATTAAATGCTCACTTTATACCAAGGCAGCTTCGAGGTCCCTTGGAGAAGGCAACAAGATACTTTTCAAGCTCTGCTGATCCTTCGTCTAACCATCTTTGGGGCTTGAAGGTCATCGGATCCGGAAATATCTCTGCATTTTTGTGTAGAGTAGACGCTCCCATTGAAACCACAGTCTGCAGGAAAGCAATATATCACTATCAGGCATAAGCTCCGCGGAAAAAACTGAAACTCACACCAGCAGGAACAATAACGCCCGCAATTTCGCTGTCCATCGGTCCGACTACGCGAGGGAGAGGAGAAACAACGCCATGGGCCATTCTCAGGGACTCCTTTATGACTGCCGTCTGAGTTACGTCAATTATGATTCATTAATGATTTCACAGTAATATGTTGTGCACTTACGAGATATGGCAACTTTTCCAAAGTTTCGTAGCTTGGAGGAAGATCCTTATCTGGCCAGGCTTCTTTGAGAACCGAAGAGAGTTTTTGATGTACTTCTTTGTTATTCAGGATATGGTACGCAGCAACAGTGCAGGTATTGCCGACGGTATCGCTTCCCGCGAACCTCAAATAAAGACCCTCGTCGAGAAGCCAGTCGCGAGTGACAGGTGGATGCCGTAGGCTGTCAGGTTGAGGCGTGAGGAAATGATGATATATCGTTTCATGGTCAACGCTTTGCAAGGAAGAAGGGTCCTTCATTATTCCATCTATCTGAGCCCCCATCTGTTTCCTTTGTTCGAGAATACCCTTTGTGCTTGGCTTCAAGACGGACGCAAAGCACTCAGGTACCCCGAGCAATAGGGTCTTGACGAGCGGGAAGTGTTTGAATACCCAGATCATAGGGAGAGTTTGATCTATGGCCCTGAGTATTTCGCAATCAAAGTCCGCTGAGTCTTGATTATAGGAAGATTGCGCGAAGCAGTATGATGTAATGATTTCGAGACTAGCAGAACGAAAAGCAAGATCCAAATTGGCCGACTTCCCTTTGTGCTCATATTGGAGTAGTCTTGACACCAGTAAGTCAACCTGGAATATAAAAATCTGTAAACGGAAATATTTGATACAATAGTGATACTTACCTTCTTCTGAACGGTTCTCTCCAGCGCGAGGATGGCACGCCTGGAGAAGAAAGGTCCAATCAAGTTTCGCCTTTGTGTCGCCTCATGATGATCAGACATGGCGAAAACAGACAAATCCGTAGAAAAACAGCTGTACATTTCAGGCTGTTTTGTGTGTCGAGTTGCCATGCCATATATATCGTTGTAAGCACGGGGATCTCCGAAATGAAGCTAACAGGAAATAAGCGCCGGGCTTGATCAGAGATAACAGCGGTTCAATTTACCTCATTCGGCCCGACTCTTATAATTGAGCCTATCAAGTACATTGCATGTTAGGTAGAGTAAAAGGTTAAAGGCATTGCATTGACTCGCCGTATTGCTTGTGCAGATGTTCAAGATGTTCTACCCATCCTCCATCCATGAATATGTCATAGTATGCCCTATACCACGTCGTGAGAGCAGCTAGACGAGGACCTGGATATTTAGACAAAGCATGATAGTACATGCGCTTTGTACATCGGTTTACTACTACTGCTGTGAGACATATAGTGGCCGCAATGGCAGAAATAAAAGCGAGATGGGACATCAACAGTTGGTTGAACAAGTGTAGTAGGGAAGGTAGCAATGCCTGATTTACTTATTAGCGGAACCCGGGGCTATATGTACTCTGGAAGCATAGGTATAAAGACCCAGAACACTGGTTCATGCGACATGTCGGTGAATTTGTAGCTTGATGCAACCTTCCGGAGACAACTACTACTGGGGACAGATTCGAAATATGTATAACTCTGCCTGAACTGTAAAGAGCATAGCTTGGACAGATAGTAACGTAGGATGACCCATTTAAGAGCCTCACTTTGTTAATCGGTAGTGTACATCTTCATGCGTAAACGAAGGACAAGATCGCCTGTGAACTCGGTCCTCGCAGGGATAGCATGTATCCCGTAATGTAGTACACTATAGACAACCGTAGATGACCGTCAATTTCAAGGTTTGCATATTGTCCCTGAAAGCTTCTTGACCGCAACGTACCCGATGTGTTCTCCGAGAAATTGACAACCACCCCGTAGTCTCGGTTTAACTATGTGCATAAGGATTTATTTTTTTGATCTCTGGATGCGACCTATAACTCATTATACATTGAAAGGGGATCGAAATACCCAGTTTACACAGAGCTCAAGTTGATTGTACCATCGAGGGCTCAATTTAAAGAAATAGCATAGCTTATAGCAAATAAAGCTTCCAGAATAGAGATAGTATACTACAGAACGTGCGTGGCGGCCGAGGGTCGCGTTCTAGATTACTTTCCTACATTACTTGGCTTGGTTTGGATGGGGCGCTGACCAAGTGGAGTAGGAAGTGCCTTGAAGGTCACGCCTAGGCAACAGATATAACATATAATCTATCTGGCCGATGCCCTGAATATGGTACGGGGAACGTAACAGATTGCTCGAGATTCGTAATCATTTGTGGCATTTCATGTCGAACTGGCCTTGTCACCGCGGCGCGCCGTTATTAAATAAGTTATAGTTGAGCCGGTGACTGATTTAGGAGCAGGGTGATTATCTCAGAGACATTATTGGAGATGTCGATGCGACCCTATCTGTGTTATATTCGTCGGTACGTTCTTCTCACGAGCCGCCACATTGTCTGAAACTGGAACTGCTTGTTCCTACTTGAGTATGCGCATGAAAATCTTTCTACCAAACTCCATGGCATTTTCTGAGTGCCACCACGCTTCCCTTAATATAAGTACGAGGTAGTCAAGTTCTTACCACCGCGAGAGTCATTTGTTTTGAGTAATTCTTTTCCTGAGTCCAGTCCGCGGAATTTATTATCTGTGGAGCTTCCATATCTCTCATTTGGACTGACGAATATCCGAAATAATATACGCGAAGAAAGAAAATCCATTTGGATAAAGAAATTTCATGTGAACAAACACCAAAACCGGGACGCAGCGCTGAGGTGGCAAACCATAAATTTCTTAGGTGTGTGTGTTGATATCACCTTCTCACGTGGTATGTAGCTCAAGACTCAAGAGTCTTTAGACGAAGTAAGAGATCTTTTACTAATTGTGGACCACCCATTACTCCATATTGAACACTGTATTCTCCTGGCCAATGTATCACAGACGATGATTGTGCCGCTCATATGACAAGCTTACGCCTTTCATTTCGGGACGGTCTTTATGAGACCCATCATATCTTCAAGATATATGTCTCCAAATGCCCGCAATGATCTGAACGAGCCTCGAAAAATTTTAAGTCTATTCCAAATGCGTGTTTCTTACTGTATGTGACGGTTTGTCGCGTGCTCTAATGAAGTGAGGTAGGAAAAGGAAGACTAGTAGTGCGAGATAAGCACGATCTTTGCTGATGGTGGCGATATGGTTAATCACAGTGATAGTGTTATCGGAATATTAAGGCCTTTGTACAGACTGCGCATAGAAAACATGTAATGTTTGAAGCGCTTGCCAGTGGATGATATATTTGACAAAAAAACATTTGTTTCAAGGTGACCTTATCGTAAATTTTTCTCGCGACCCTGGACCTTGAAGCAAACCACTCAGCCTCATGACCGATGGCCAACCTCCGGACCAAACGGTAACCTATCGCTGATAAAAATTGTTGCACCCACCCTCCCGCGATGTACACTAGTGACATCTATGTTTGGTTGCCGGACTATTTATTCCCAACAGTCGAGGCAAAAAAATATTTTTACTTACTCGCAAACTTGAGGAATTGAAATCGAAACGGATCATGAAAGATCACGCTGTGAATATGTAGTGTAAATATGTAGTCGTTGTGCCCTATGACCCAATTTCTGTGAATTGGGGTGTTAAAACATTGTTGATCTCCAAAAGCCGACTGACAAGTATGAAGATACCCAAGATCTACTTCCGTGAATTATGGATCATAGGTTGGAACCGATCTCTAGTCCAAAGACCATCACGCATCGAATCTTGACCAGATATGGCGAGTAGCGATTGTGGAATAAGATATATTTCTTGCAAGCAACCGTTAGAGGTGACGAACATCTTCAAGAAGAGGTAGAGGTTGTGAACAGGTTACGACATTGATACAGAGATGGTGCTGACGCTAAGTATAACAGCATCAAGCATCAGATCACAAAATTCTGTGAACACATGTTGAAGTAATGTCGTCTTCGGGACGAGCAGAGAGATCAGTTTTTCCGCGGACTCTTGACAGTAGTCAAACAAACATTAGTCACTGAGTGGTGTAGGTGGCAGGACAGTGAATGGTGGTCACATACAGCCTTCAGAACGCAGAATGTGAGTAACAAGACCATTACGGTACAATAAGGTCAAATTACAGAGGGTGAGAAAAGTATGGCGCGTAATCTTTCAGGGAGACAGTCGTGGTGAGTCACAGAGAGGAGATGAATTACTCACGCACTGATGAGTCGCCTCCAGCTCGTTTCCATGTCTTCTCTAAGCGCTCGGTGACGTTGACTGACGGTGGGAAGTTTTTCTTTTTTTTTCAATGTTCATGGCCCGGCAGCATTGACGGCACCGACATTGTGCTTACCTCATAAATTGGGACACGTGTGGGAAAATAGCCGACGGATGCTTGGCCGTTACGCCGCGGTCCCTGTTGACTGCTCCCCCGCAACTATTCTTTCCACTCCCCATTCCGTCGTCCCTTTTCCTTTCCTTTCTAATATCTGGGTGTAAAGGGCCTGGTCATTAACGAACTATTAACGATCCACTGCTATCTCGGTACCATACTATCAGGCGGAATACCTTCACGGCCTTTCTATGGCCCAAGCTTTATTTGATGAGCACCCATTAGAAGAATACCTACGTGGTAAGTTATACTTACGCTTTCGTCGCGCTTTAATACTGAGGCACTTTCCGTGTAGAAGCGGGGGAATCGCCTATCTCAATACCTGGCAGCTCAGTGGAATTGGACCGTGAGATAGACCCATATTTCGATTTTGTAGACGAAGCTGGGGAAGAAGCACATTTTCTAGCGGAATGGCGCCCGCAATATGTGATTGAGCTTCTGGAGGTAAGATTATAGATTACTGAATGAATTATCCACTCATGGATGCACATGTTGCTGCAATTATTAACGACATAAATTCTAGATTCTGCAATCCGCGTTCTCATCTTTAAATGAACCGAAATCCCCAAACGCCTTTGTCGAGCGATTCAAATACAATGTCATATCATCCTCACTTCTTGCAACAGCTCTTCCTACCCCGCTCCCTGGGCGCATCTCGCGAACATCATTATCAATACCTGGAAGTCACAGCACCGAGTCAAGTATTGATCTTGGCCGCTCTACATTTCCGCCCATGTCTGGTCAGCCAGACAGTTCATATGGGCCACTATCTTTCACGCTCGGATTAGGAGCCCTTTTCTTTAGCATTGGATACCCTTTCTTTACTCTTCTCTCAATCATCGCATCCTTATTTTTCCTTTATCATTCATTTCACATGACAGAAACGCCCAAACATGACATGACATCTGTATGTATTCTCCTCAAAGTTTCTGTGACTACTTTATCTGAAGTGATATTTTCTCCCAGTCTTTTAACGCGCTTGACGATCTCATTGTTGCAAATGACTCGTGGGAATCTATAGTTCAGGATGCGGTGGCTTATCTGGACAATGAAGAACGAAAGTAAGCCGAATAATAAATCGCGGCATGTTAGGTGCTAACACCTAAATTGAAGTCAATTTCAGAATCCTCTAAGCCCCTCCTCTCCTTCAACCATCCGTCTCGCACTCCATTCTTGTCTGCAAACAACTCATACCCAATGTGATAATATCCGCCACCTTTTTTCGGCATTGACTTCTCCCACAGACCTCTCTCAAATATCGGAAATGTACGCACCACCCTCGCCTACGAAACTTACCTTTACGCTTGAAGCAAATTCGAGCCCCTTTGGATCTGCGTCCCAGCGTCTCCAAAAGAGTCCATCAATGTCCCGGCAGGACAAAAGATCCACCTGGAATGGCTCTTATGCTAGCCTCTCCTATGCAGTTAGCCCAACGAGTCCACTAGGAAGAAGGCGAGATAAGCACCGAGCCAATATTTCCGATATCTTCCAGACGGGTGTTATCAGTGCACCAACTACTCCTGTTATGCACACCCCTACTGGAAATAGGAAACTTCCTGAAGTCCTTGAAGATTCTACAGGCGACGAGCAGCAGGTCGAAGTGCATCCATTAACTTCTCAGGAATCGTTTCATTTTGGCATGGCAGCTTTGGAGTTGCAACGAAAGCGGAAGTCCGGTGGCTTGGAAGTATTTCGCGAGCCAGCTTCTGACATCTTCACCTCGGTGGACCCAAGGACGCCTCGGAGCGGCCGTGATAATTTGTTCTCTTCGACATTTTCTTCCTCCTCCAAGTTTACGAACCCAAAGTCCGTACGACATCCATTATCTTATTCTTCTTTAAATCAGACCCTGCAAGGAACATTAGCCGCAAAACGTTATGCGTGCTCACATCTCTTGGCTCTCCGATTTTTGGACGACGAAGATGAAGGATATTGGGAGGATGTTAGAAGCGTCGTGGGCTTACTTTCAAGTGCTTTGACGGATAGTTTCTCGAGATTGTCGTCTGCCCTCGAAGAAGCCGAGCGACAGAAGTTGGAAGACCAAAATCCGACACCACAGACGATGCATTTCGACCTCCCTGCAAGCGGTTTTGAATCAGAAAGGCCTGTTGAGCAGGACGGCGCAAAAAAGAGGAGAACAACCAATCGCATATCTTTCGCTCCTATGCCCACTCACATTTCTCGGTTCGCAGCTCATGTTGCTGCGATTGACTCCGCGCTGGATGACGCGCGTGAGAATTTGGAGCAATGTGTGTCCTTGTTGAAATCTGGACCAGCGCCTTCGACTACTTCTGGTTCTCCCCCATCGCGACGGAGATCGATATCGAAGGAAACTGCGGATGAGGAAGTGGAAGAAGAAATTCCTCAAGCACTTCAGGCATACGAGCGTCTACGCCGCGAGCTTGGGCTCGCTCTAAGAGAATGCGAACGCGGTCGCGAGAGGCTTCTTGAGCTAGTCAACCCCCAAGAATTTAATGAAGATGAAGACGATTTGGATGATATTCCTAGTCTAGGGCATGATGGGAGCGACGACTCGGACAAGCCCGATCAATTGTCGCCTTCCTCGGACGACGAAGGTGACTTGGGTGTGTCATCGAGCAATTCCCATTTTACGCCTGCTGTCGAGGTGGAAAGCCCGCCTATTGATGATGCTACATCTCATCTCTTGCTGACGACGTCGTCTCAACATCTACCCATGCCGGGGATCGAGGAAGTTTATGAAGCTGATACTGGGGCGAAAGTCACATTTACGAGAGAAAGATCGAAGTTATCAAGAGAAGAAAGGATTAAGATTGCGAAGGCCCGTAGGGAGAGTGGTATGGGCCTGAGCATAGGTGCTGTCGGCACTGGCGAAGAAGGTCCTGTACAGATGGGAGTGGAGAAGTGGGGGCCTGGAGGCGAGGTTGTCCAGGAGTTGAAGGATATGATATGGAAAGTTAGCGAGAAGAAACGTCAAATGTTGAGTTCTGTCGCGGCCGAGGCACATTCTCCTGTTGCTGCTCCCCCTGTATCATTGGAGAGCTCATGACAAGCGTCTTGCACGGTGGTCCCCTTCACGTAAGGCTGTGATGTGCGCCGTTTGGCTCCGTTGGCTCCGGGACTGGTTCTTCGTCGATATGAAATGCTCGAGTGAACTGTGGATGCATGCTGGCAGAAAATTCGTACTGATCCATGTTATTTTCTTCGTTTTTCTGTCTCTTTTCTTCGAGTCTAATTATCATTAAAATAAAGTATGATTTTCATTCATACACATACACACGCTCTTTTGTAGAAATCCTCACATCTGATAGTGAGTTTATTCATTCCAGTCATTACTATTATCGTTATTTTACTTTTTATCGCCGTCACATCGATATGTTTAGTAGGTTTCTTTTATCGTACTTTGTTCATGTTAGTTAATTTGTGGTTTAGTCCTAGTTTCTCTCTCTCTCTCTACCTCCGTCGTTTTGTGACTCGAGTAGTACAATGTCAACAAAAATTACAACTGACGTTGTCATATTTTTAAATTCTTTCTACTTTGTATGTACGTACTATGAACGGCTTCTTGATCGTACAGAAAGCATGGTTTTTGTCATTGGCAAGATAGGAGAAAGATGCTAGGTGGGTCAGGCCTCATCTCTGTGAATCACGAAAATCAGACATTTAAGTGAAACAAAACAATAAGTTCCATAGTTTTTTAGGAAGCCTTACCAGAGACATCTTTCTTTTTTTCTTTTCTATTCTGCATTCCAGTATTAATGACTCAAATCCCTCCCAAATCCGAATATCTCCAGCATAGACACTGCAAATAATTCACTATCCCAAAGGATGAGCATCTGCGTAACCTTGGGT
>Ga0247779_1000837_pt1 | contig 16430 bp, 15 predicted proteins | sample UWRJL221509R5_FD_179925 | JGI IMG/M metagenome (GOLD analysis project Ga0247779, IMG submission 179925) | Plant litter microbial communities from Arlington Agricultural Research Station in Wisconsin, United States - UWRJ-L221-509R-5 | ecosystem: Environmental > Terrestrial > Plant litter >... | reverse complement strand
GGGTCCGTCTTCACTGGGGTCATGTCGGGGTCAGCGGCTCTGCCGAGCATCTTTGCCCTCTGCATCACAGCTGCGATAAAGGTGTCTGAAGAGGGGGATGATGTAGACGTGGAACTTGCCTGGATTGAGCTGGAACTTGAGGCTGTGGGTGATGGATTCGAAGATGAAGATGAAGATGAGGAGATGTCCGCTATTGCTGCACTGTCTGAGGCGGAAGCGCTGGAAACCGAGGCTGAGACTGAGGTTGAGGTGCTGCTGACTGCCATGGATGAAGATACAGATGCGGCGATGCTTGAGGCGATGGCGGCTGCGTCTATGGAAGATGATGGCGGTGTTGCTGTCCCTGATGCTGACGAGGATGGTGCGTCCATCATGGACATGCCAGAAGCAGAGACAAACGCAGAAGAAGGCTGAGCAGACATTGATGAAGAGGATATGGATACCATTGGATTGCCACCAACTACTTCCACGCCAAGGTCCGTGGCAGAGGCAGAAGGTGCAAGGCTGCTGTATGGTGATGATGATGAACTGGATTTGGACGCGAAAACGGTGACTGTTTGAGTCATGGTGGTGGTCATGAGCGTGGAGGAGAGACTAGAGGAGCTGTAAGTCGAGTTGTCGCTTTCGCTGATGTCAGAAGCAGTTGTCCTTCCCGTCGGGACGAAGATCAAGGTAACATTTTGAACATTGGAATGTTGGGAAGACATGTCGTCCCTGGTGTTGAAGGACGATGATGAAGGAATGGCGGAGGTTGCCGTGCTTGTGCTGCTGCTAGTGCTGCTCGAAGAACTATTGTTGGCGTCGTTTGGTGATTGAGCTGAGGTGACATTCGTCGTGCCATCTTCCTGTCCCATGTACCATGTTGGGCGTACCTGGCCAGAGGTTGCATTGTACATGAATATCTGGCTGGCATGCATTGGAGAAGAATCGCTGGCCGTGGTGTGGTCCGCGCAGGGTGTCATGATCATTGGCTCTGCTTGGGAAGGGTTTGGGTCGTAAGTAGCGCAATAAGTGCGCGAGTCTTGCAGTCCTGGGATTGTCAAATACACGGGCACGTCTGTTGCTGGTCCTGAAGCAACTGGTCGCCTTGTCGAGGTTGATGATGCGTTCACGAGGTAGAGCTGAGTCTGATTCTTGTCAGAGGCGTTGAGCACCCAGGCGTCGTTCATTTCTGTGAGGAAAAGGTACGCAAGCGTTTTGTCCTCGGTCGCGTTGTACATATGACTCTGTGTGCTGAATGTCAGATACGTCCCCATTAATGACACAGAAGGATAGAGACATACCTGAATTTGAACAGTTCCTGGAACACCTTGCTCATTAGTACCGTCAGTACTCGGGGGTGTAGTTGTAGTGTTTGAGCTCGAAGCGTTGGAGGCACTTTGACTGGATCCAGGATTTGCTATCCACTGTGGCGTTGTTGCACCGCGGCGCGAGTGCGAAACAACTTGATAGTTGGTTCCGTGATTGTTGGGAATAACAATTGCTTTGTTTGAACGCTTCCGATGACTGCTACGCTGCACACGAGAAAGAGCGGCATTCAGGAAATGCCGGAATGGGTTAATCTCAGGAGCTCTCTGTTTATGAGGTGTCAGCCATTCATACCAAAACAACGATCTAGAGGAAAACTGACCACCAAGTGCATCCTTCTGTTTTTGGGCCTCAGCATCGTATGAGGGTGAGTGCTATGCTTCGAACTTCTATGCTTCGCCTTCGACATCGGGAGAGGATGCTGCGAAGAGCTGGAGCTCGATGATTGAGGATTGCGTGCTATAACGGCTGCACTAGCGAGAGGTGATGACAGCCACTGGGCTGAGAGTCCGCAAATGATAGCAAGAAGAGCAAATCGAGCATCGAAAGCTAGCATGATGCGATACGAAGACGGCTATACCGGGATTTGTTGGATTAGCAAGGGAGTGTGAGGTAATTCTTGTTTGAAAAGTGAAAGGGGCGATTCCGGTCGCAGATGAAAGAAGAATGAGATGTGCGATATGGGTTTTTGAGGGTTATCTGGTATAAAGGTATAAACAAAGGAGATCTCCTGGATCTGAAGAAGGGTAAAATGTGGGGAGAAAGAAAGGTGAACTTGTTCTTTTAGTGGTCGAGAATACTTATAGAAATTCATATCCCACTGTCTCGTCTGCTCGTTGAATCTCAGGCCGGTCTCGTAGCTAGGCCAGTTCGAACTGAGGCTAGTAGTGACGGTAAATGTCATAGAAAATGAGCATACGTCGATGGTCGGTGTCATCGGCATCGCGTGGAGTATTTATTTCAGTACCAACCACGCAGAATTGTCAGTCTTGGACGAGATATAATAAACCGTCTAAAAAGGTTTTGAAATACCACTCCCAATACTTTCCGCGCGTCCCATGCTGTGGTCACATGCTGGGAGAAAAAATACACCAAAATGGAGCACGCGAGGTGTTCGTATTTTTCATCGGTAATTAGGTACATCCTGCGTTCGGTATGCAGTTAGTCATGGAATCTTTATTATCTGTTCAATAAAAAAAGGGATGGCCCACTAGAAGATATGTGACACCGCGATGGGCACTGTTCAGACGTCCATGTGTATGGGCTTATTCGGTTCGGACTGATTTTAAGCTTTCGTCTTTTTCTCCTGATAGTTGCCTGAATTTTCTTTTCAAAACGGTGGGACTTGATGTAGGGGTTAGGGCACGGTGCTCGACGTGAGATAAAGCAAGGGAGCTCTGAGAACACTGGTATTTAACAAAATCAGAGCTTTCGGTAAAGTTATCAAATGTGCACTAGCTGGATTTTTCGGCAATCACGTACATGTCTTTTATGAATGATAAGATGTGCCACTGACGATTTTACAAACTAGCGCCAGAAGGCTCAGTTACATAAAGTTCCTTGGATTCGCAGGTTCCAACCATTTCAATCAAATCTCGGCGCTGCATGGCCACGTAAGTTTCTAGAATTTGTATGCACTCGTTCATCACTCTTCGTCCCCGACCTCGGCGTTAGGGCGCTTACAAATGCCACTGTTCAACTTGTTAATGAAGTTGAACATCGAGCACTAAAGTGCGCAACGCCGGGGCCAGGGACTCGGACTGATAACTGAGCCCTAGTTTGGAGGACTTCCATAGAAAAGGGACCAAAAGTTGGAGGCGACCCTTGGACAACGCCGCTAGTCGTTTTGAAAAGTTCAAGTTCAACTCTCCAGCGGCTATCAGTTCAAGGGAGCTAGTTCGACCGGGCCGGCGATTTATCTTTGTTGAATTGATATTATTTCCCACGATTCTCGTAAATCCGTGCTGATGCTTGAAATGACCTTAGTTCTGACCATGTCTTTGTTTTTTGCTGTAAATTCGCTGGTACGACAGCGCATAACACAGAACTCCGCAAAATGTAACCTCGGGACTGAATGGTATGATGTTCAACTGTAGAGGTCTGCAAATATTGGAGGATGCTTTTTTGAGTCTCGCTGTAATCAAACCTCCGTCGCGATCTTGTGAGGGCTTTGAATTCTGGAAAGCTCCCAAACTTTAGTCAAATGACGACCATGGCTGGAATCTATGCTTAGAGACCGCTATAACGAAGTAAGTCGCAGTATTGGTTAATTTTGGTATCATTATCTAACTTTATCTTCTCCACAAAAAAGTGTCACCAGGACGCACTAGAGGCAGCACTTATAATAAAAAGTTCTTGCCGACTAACTCTACGGGTGTTGGCTACGATAAAGATGTGACTACGGCTTGATTGTGATGTCTGGACAGATAAACTTCCCATTTGCGGGAAGAGTTGCCTACCATATCGGAATGAAACTGACTTCATCCCGGTAGGAATAGGACCCAATGATACGTTACTATCCTGAATCTCCCGCAACTTGACGGCGCAGCGACGGCATTGTGGCAGTATTCATCGTAAGTATGTGCGGAAAGATTCGCTGAGTGTTTGTGCCAAGATGATTCCGAAAGCGTTGCGATGCCGGATTGGCATGATGTTCGATCGTAAGTACTTTGCTTTTGGCATTGGTCCACGTCCACCCTGAATTTCTTACGATATTGCTTCTAGTCTATATTCCGCTAAAATCCTCGCGTGTTGAAATTATTGAACACTTGTTCTCATGCGAGCATATAAAGCAAGGTCTCTCGAACCAGGTTATGCAACGTATTGAAAGTTCGCCCTAAACCATTGTCTATGGCCGTTCCTCTCTCGTTCATCAATCCATCTCTACCTGCTGCAGGGTCATCACTCGGAAAGTTCATCAATGACTGCATATCTGGTTCTAGCATCAATTCACTCCTCGAATGCCTGAGCCCAAAGGCGAACCCAGCTATATATTCACCCAATACTGCCCGAACACCTTTACTTCACTCTGAATTGCGGAATTTCATTGCCAATTTCTCCTTACCCCATTCCGCCGCCCGCCAGCCTTTGGGAAAAAATGACCGCGTCTTATTAGTATTACCTGCTGGTCCTGAAAGTGCCGTCGCGTTATTAGCTCTGTGCTGTCATCATATATGCGCCCCCGTGAACGCGAGTTGCACAGCAGTGGAATTACAGGAAGACGCTTTGAGGTTAGGCGCGAAAGCAATTGTCACAACCAAGGATATCGCCAAACGCCTCAATCTGTCATTGCTAAAGGGTGAATTGCAGTGTATTTGCGTCAATCCACGTTCCACAGGACCCGTAGGACTCTTTGACGCGCATATATTTGGTGATGAATACTCGACAACGACCTTACGCGAACCTTCCCTTTTGAACGGTCTCGACGACGTGTCTCTGGTATTGCAAACATCTGGAACGAGCGGTACTAAAAAGGTAGTTCGATATACGCTTCGCACTTTACTGGTCGGCACTTGGAGCGTTGTGCATTCCTGGGGTTTAACGGAGAATGATATCAATTGTATGTGTTCGGGCAGCTTTCTTCAGAGAAGAGAAAACACAAACTAAACCAGCATATAGTGAACATGATGCCGCTTTTCCATGTTGGGGGGATAGTGCGGAATCTGCTTGCACCAATACTGTCTGGAGGGAGTACGATTATATGCTCTGGGTTTGACCCAAACGCGTTCTGGGTGCATACAGCTGAATTGAGAGCCACATGGTACGACGACTATGCCCATTATCTAAATACAATCGCCCTAACTTCTCATGAACAGGTATTATGCCGCGCCGACCGTTCATCAGGCTATACTAGCAGCGAAACCGGATAATGTGCATCCATCCAAAGATCTTAACATTCGTCTCATCTGCAACGCTGCGGGGGGATTGCTTCCTTCGCTTGCAAAACAACTAAGAGATCTGTTCTCGGCGACAATATTACCATCTTATGGAATGACAGAGTAAGTTGGATAACCAATTATGAATGTCTCGGTCTCACATATTTACCTTGTTCGTCGTCTTAGATGTATGCCTATTGCGACGCCGCTTCCTACGTATCAGCTAGAACGCCCAGGATGCTCAGGAATAGCTTGTGGTCCTGATCTTTCGATACGCGATCCCGATGATATAAATTGTGAACTCGCGACCGGAAAGACCGGTTCGGTGTGCGTGCGAGGACTTCCGACTTTTGAAGGCTATGAAGTATCACCAGACCCTTCGGTGCCTCTTGATAGATCTGCCTTTTCGAAGGATGGCTGGTTTGATTCCGGAGATGTGGGTTACCTGGATAAGGATGGGTACGTTCACTCTGTTAATATTATAGAAAATATTCATCTTTCTAAACGGCAATGCAGTTACTTATTTATCACAGGAAGAAGCAAAGAAATTATCAACAAAGGCGGAGAGGTTATCTCTCCTTTTGAGGTTGAAGAGGCAGTTATGACTACTGCCCAGAACCTCGTTAAAGTGAGCCATTCTCCTGGTTTAATTTCACCAATACACCCTTCCTAATTGCTCGAAACAGGCGGCACTGGCATTTTCTGTAGAGCATAATATGTTGCAAGAAGCGATCGGCTTGCTCGTTGTTTCTAAGCCCAATGGTCCCCGGATTGGCTTGCGCCAATTACATGATTTGTTGAAGTAAATTTTCTTTTCCTTTCCCATACATGGCTTATGCTGATTGGATGTGAAAAGAGGACAACTGCATCCATCGAAATGGCCATTTGCTATTGTATACATCGATGAGATCCCAAAAAATAGGTAATTGCTGACTTTTATTTGTTGCATATTTACTGACAATCTGTGCAGTGCAGGAAAGCCTCTCAGAATTGGTTTATCTAAGCGACTACGCATTGGGGAAATGACAGACGACGACCCTTTACTCAGTCGGCATTTTGAAGCGTTTTTACCTGTTAAAGGCGTCGATTGTATATCAGAACCAATACCCTGCTCGAAAGTGGCAATCGACGTCGACACTATCAGTCAAGCCATACGACAAGTACCAGGCATTTCTGACGTGGCTCTGCGTCAGCAACCTGACGGCTCAGTGGACGCATACATCTATGTAGCCGCTAAATCCACTTTGGTACCGAGTGACATTGTCCCCCTTGTGTCGCCTTTTCTACCTGGATATGCTGTTCCCAATCGAGTTTTTGTTGTTCGCCGTCTCCTTCGGAGTCCCATTGGCAATTACGACTTCGAAGCTATGGAAAAGGAATCAGCAATGCACTCTTCAGAAAATTTGTCCAAGAGGCAGTCACTCGTGCGCGACATTTTTGCGGAGCTGTTAAATTTGGACCCTTCGTGCGTACGTATGGGATCCGACTTCTTTCTATTAGGAGGGAATTCGCTCCTACTTGGACAGTTATCTCATCATGTTCGTCGACGCTCTGGTGTCAACGTTGGAATAGCGGATTTGTTTTCAGACAGTACAATCAAAGGAATAGCTTCATTGATTGACGAGAAAGCCCTTCCGGAGAAGGAAGAATACGACGACGACGATGATGCGAAAGGTACCCGAAACTCATCCAGGACAGCATTCTCCATGGAATACGATTATGAGCAGGACACTGAATTCATGCAAGCCAAAGGCTTACGGGGTCAAAACCATCCGCTTTGCCTTATTGTTCAAGCCATTCCTTACCTGTTCTTCCATCCTTTGAAGGCAGCTCTAACATGTGGGTTATAAATTTCCGATAGATACTGTTTATCAATTTCTTACATGTTTTATCTAGGGACCCTTATGGCATTTATGTTGTCCGTCCTCGACCTTTTGGCGTCTGGAAACTTCTACCATCGGATGCTGGCCTTGTTGACAGCCATTGCCTCTGCCAGGCTTATCTCACGTATCGCTTGTCCAATTGTTGCGATTATGTTCAAGTGGATTGTAATTGGAAAGTATAAACCTGGAACGTATCCTATGTGTGTATTCTATCTTATTATATGCTATTGTAGTGGTCTAACTCTTCTGCTATCTAGGTGGTCGTCTTATTATCTGAGATGGTGGATTGTTAATCAAAGTTTAAGGTGTGCCAAGACCTTGTGAGGAAACTATCTTGCGTCTGATAGATGTTATTCCAGAATTGCCGGAAGAGGTATTTTTGTGGTACATCCATCGTTAACTATCTTATACTATCGCTTGTTGGGGGCGCATATTGGAAGAGATGTACATCTTGACGAAAACGCCACGCTACATGAATGCGATCTCATCACTCTTCAAGATGGATGTCGCTTGGACACAACTATTATTCGCGGGTTTTCGGTAGAGCGCGATGGTTGTTTCCGACTTGCTCCTGTAAACATAGGCCGTAAAGCTTTCATTAACACATACACCAATATTTCTCCTGGCTCTAGCATCCCGGATGGTGCTGTATATGGTCCTCATGCATCGTCGATGGACGACCCATCACCGAAGTCTTTTGCCGCATATAATCAAACTTTGAATTTGGTTCCTTCTCTTTCTTCTCGTATATTCCTTGCCTGGCCAATTATAATCGCTGTTATGCTGCTTTCATGTAAGTTTCCTTTCCTTTTTTTTCTACACTGGTGAGATTGAATTTATTTGTCGTCAGATCTTCCTTGGGTATTCGCCATATTGGCAATGATAGATACTACGCATATAACAGGAGCGGACTCCTTAAATGACTTGGAATCTGTCATTTACTGGTTTGCTTCGCCTCAGCGTATTGGCTACCATGCTTTGTCGCGAGTCCTTCGTGCACTTTTCCGACCACTCATTCGTCTATTCCTTGGTGTGGCTATCAAGAGATTGTTTGGGCTCAATACTGATACAAGAGATCGTAAACCCTCTCAGCATGCAATCTTAAGACGATACATTAACTCTTCTCTTCTATCCAAGAACGTCCTTAGAGATGCCTTTTCGATTCTCGGAACCCATTATGAAATTATATCTGTACGTCGAGGCTCCCTTTTAGATATATTACATTGCTAATAGGCTACACGCATTAGTATATATATCGTGCCATGGGTGCAAAAGTTGGAAAGCGAGTTTATTGGCCTGGCTCAGGGATCGTTTGCCCGGACCCTGAATTACTGGAAATCGGCGACGACGTAGTTTTCGGATCTCGTTCTACTTTATTAACCACGGACCGACTGGGATCTGAGAAAATTGTAATTGGCAATGGAGGTTGGTTTTCTTTCTCGGTTCAATCATTTAGCATTTGCTGAGCGAGCTTTAGCCATGATAGCAGACCGGGTTCTTCTTTTACCTGGAACTCGAGTGGGCAGTCAGGCGGTCATGGGGACAGGCTCATTAGGAAAGCGGAATGCGACATATGCATCAGGTTCGATATGGATTGGCAATGGTAGGTTGTTCCTAATTTTCTCGGAACCAATGCTCATCATTTTTCTCAGACAAAGGCGAACCACTATGTCTAAATCCTGGAAGCAAGGAAGGAACTCTTGACGTTGACACCTGTTCACCTTTTGGAAATGCATTCTACATGAGAGATACAAAATACTTCGTTTTTCCGTATGCGATGGTTCTCCTCATTAGTTGTCTGGCAACATCAATCTCCGCACTTTTTTGGTCGATAAGCGCGGTCGGAGCTGCGCAGATACTGCGAGAAATACAACTCCACATCTACCACATTTTCCGTGTGCGGTGGTATCGATTTGGACTACTGTATGGCATTACATCTATGTGTTTCGTCGTCATCCTTTCACTTCAAGGATTACTGTCGATGCTCTGGGTCATTATAACCAAGTGGCTCGTAATCGGACAACGTCGCCCTGGTTCGTATGATTGGGACCAAAGCAGTTATTGTCAGCGATGGCAACTCCACCTCACTCTTTCGCGTCTTATGATCAAGGGTTATGGCTATGGGGGTGTCTTGTCTCCTCTGGCTGGATCCGCATATATAGTATGGTTCTACCGCGCCCTTGGTGCTAAGATTGGGAAGAATTGTGCTATTTGGGCGGGTGGACGAGCAGGTCTAATGACAGAACCTGACCTTGTGCAGGTCAGTATCATTAACTCTGATTCCATCTTACTCCCATCTTATTAACATACCTTTTAGCTTGGAGATAACGTTAACCTGGATCACTGCTCTGTGGTCGCCCATATTAACTCCAGAGGACGGTTCTCTCTTAATAGACTACGCATAGGAAACCAGTATGTTGCTTACACTCAAGAGCCAATATTGGTGCATATAGTATATTAACTTTATGCTGTTTAGATGCGCCATGCGAGACGGTTCGAGGCTCCTCTCGGGGGCATCTATGGAAGATAATAGCATGCTTTCTGAACATACTTTGCTGACTTCCGGCGATGTCGCAGACTCGGGAGTCGTTTATACAGGATGGCCTGCTAGGAGGCTGGAAGACAAAGCCAACACCACGCAAAAACTTCAGCCAGCATTTTTAAATTGCCCTATATGCCATCACTTCCCTAAAGAAAGTACAATCAGCCCATGTGGCCATCTCTTCTGCAAGGAGTGAGCTTATTATTGAAATTGCCCTAGAAAGCAACGTTCAGTGTCGCTTATATAATTATGATTTACTAGGTGCATCATTCGTTCTTTATCGGCTCACCAATATTGCCCCATATGCTTTGAGTCAACATCGATACATCAACTGAAGCCTGTACATTTGAATTTCTCTCTTCAAAACCCGATCTCGACATAATCGACATGCGTCATTATTTTAATAACGGCCCATCCACGTTTAATGATATTCACGTTACTTCTCTCGTGTTTCTTCGTTACAACATAAACATTATTCATCAAACGGACCAATTAGCTAGCACACTTCCATCATGACCTCATGTACTGCATAACTACATACAACTACATACAACACATGTAAAATAGAAAATAATACCACGACAGATGATTTGAATGGACTTTTTTTCAAGGCTCTAAATAGGAGGCACGTGGGCGGAGGCAGATTCCAACCTTAACTAGTAAACCCATTTGTAGATGTCAATTGTCGTTTTGCCCACAGTTGGCTAGCACAAGTCTGGTGGTTGGAGGCGAGATTCGGCAAAGAAATTGATGAAATTGAACTACGAAGTGACCGTTTGGTGACCGTGGTATCTATTCATCCCAGCACGCTCGTCCTTGGACCGTCAATAAGTGAAGATAAACCTGAAGTTGCTGGTGAGCAGCGGTGAAGTTATAACCTTTGCTGAACGGAATCTGATTTCCAAGCGCTCAGGAACCAGAATAACACGATTTGAGACTGCCGTATAGATTGCAGAAGCTGTAGACGAAGATTGAAGTAGAAAGCACCAAGACCTTTTGGCGCTCGGGACGTAATCACACGGCAAGCCCCATCATAACCAAACTTGAAAGAAAGTCAAACATTCATCAGTGTAATAAGCAGCTGGACCAATGATCGCCAAATTCCATTCCGCTCCGGGTCACTCAATGGAGACCACATTGACCATCAGTCTCCCGCCCGTGCAGAGCGTCAGAACTTCACGCGCAGAACGCGAACGCGAACGGGAGAGGGAACGAGAATGGGAACAGGAGCAGGCCAAGGCACAGTCGAAGGAACAGGAGAAGTTGGAAAAGAAGGAGAAGAAGGAGAAAAAGAAAGAGGAACAAGAACGAAAGAAGCAGGAACAGGAAAAGAGGAAAGAGGCCCAGGAATCGCGTAAGGAACAAACCAGGCAAAAGGCCGCAGAGCGTGAAAGAGAGAAGGACGAGCAGCAGCAACTTATAAGGGATCAGGAGAAGGAAAGGGTCAAAGTAGCTCTTCCTCATTCTCTTCCCAGTGAATGACAGGCTCACAGTTCATATCATGGCAGGTCCCGCACGAAAGAACAGTTTCGTATAAAGACAAGTAAGTCGTTTAGCTCAATAACTCTTCACGATGCTCAAAAGTTACACAGGTTCCAGAAAATGCGGGAACGCTATGACAAAGTTACAGTAGTGCGTGTGCCTCTGTCTATTTCAACCATGTTTTCACCTCTTCTTGTAGGTACACGAAACTGCCCAGCGCGACCTTGAAATTCTGAATGCCAAAATGAAGAAACTCCAAGCAGAAAACGAGTAAGTGTTCCGTATCCATCTATGAGTTTCTAGACTAACAATCTTCAGCCTCCTCTTGGATGCATTATACCATGGAGAACCAGGCTTATATGAAAGATATTTCCCTCGATCCAGATCACCATCTCCGTTGCCAAATCAAAGACCTTTCCAACCTCCTACTTCGTCTTCCATGCCTCCTCCAAATGCAATGCCACCGCCACATTCTTCGGGGAGATCAATAGTGCCACCTGTCTCACCTGTAAACTCAATTGGCATGCCACCACCTTCTGGCAACAGTGTTGGAACAATAAACGCCTCTACACCGTCTATGTTGCCCCCGACATCTGCTGGAAGTACTAATGGATTCGGTGGAGCAAGGCCCCCCTCATCTGCAGCTAGCAGCACTGGTGCATTCTCTTCAGAAGGCCGACGCACTCGACGGTCTTCGACATCGTCCTCTCGTTCCAGGAGACGTAGCGATCTCGTTGGTGTACCATTAGCTCCGGACGATGCCGAACCCATCGAGAGTGGTGAAATGACACCGACGACCACACGTACCCCAACCAGGGCAATCGATATGTCGTATGACGACGAGCCGTTTAGAAGCCCTAGAGTCAATGGAAACGCCAACGCGACTCCCCGAATCATCACAAGCGAATTGAATGGCTTCAGTTCGAGACGTCCACCACCAGAGGTCTATTTTACTTAACTTGCATATTATCTCGAGTAACTAACCTTTGCGTTAAACTAGGTTCGCGAGACCTCGCCTTCACCCGCATTTGACCGCCAGAGTGGCCGTGAAGACGACCAGGAACGTTCCATGGAGCATGATTTGGAAATTGAAAATGTTCACAGCCCAGCACCCCCCGGGCCTGATGATGGAAATGGGGTAATGCATTCACCGGTTGAAGGCGACGACGGTGATAATGAAGCAAAGCGACCCGGACCAGGGACCAATGACGCAGATGTAATGGATGTCGACGAAGAGAAACCTGCCGACAGTGCCTAACATCTTCAACTCCCATCTAAAACGGCATTGTATCCAAGTTCAACTGAAGGTGCTCCAGAGTCTTGGAAGACGATCCTATCATGTATTCTTTTACCTATTACCAGGTACTGTAAAAACTATCTATGTACACAATTGTCAGTTTTACTCGTGAAATAATATGATCACTGGTAATCTGGAAGTTAAGTAGCCCCCGAAAACAAGCTATTTATTTCAGCAGCGTAATTATATAGCCGTATGTGTGGTTGATGAATACTTGAGCGGTTACGACCATAGATCTATTGGCTCCCAGAATTCGACATCTTGCCCGTCAATGAATGTGACTGATTCCAAGTTAGTGCAAATCGTTCGATATGCTTCTGCCTGAGCCACTCTGACTTCCCGGGTAATTCGTTTGTCCGTAGATATGTTCCCTTCTGAAAAGAAAGGTCGAAAAACAAGCGAAAAAAGCGACGGAAAGAGCGACAGCAAGTCCTTCATTTCTTCCGATACCTTCAGCCGTTTTGTGGCAGCATACTGTCAGAAGAAAAAAAATTGATCATGAGAATGTAAGACCTACAATTTCAGCAGGATGCTTAAACGTAAAAGTAAGATGATGCCAATCGTTTGGAGGGAAAATCTCTGTCAACTGCTTGATGAAAGATATCATCTCCGACGAAAATAACCCATTTACAAGGTGGATCGTGAAATTTTGGATACGCCTATCAGGTGCTTTCCATCTGAAGATGTTGGGATTCTCGATTTTTGCATGAACGAAAGCTTCGTGTAACTCTCGATATATGTCACCGATGCGCCTAACGATGTGATGTTCTGGAAATATGCCTACGGAACAGGCGTGGCGGTTGTAGGTATATATGCTCAGAGGGGCAGGAGGGTTTCTGAGTTTGATGTTCGCGATCTGCATCTGCATAACCACAAGTGCGAGCTCCTGCTCGAATTTTGGGTCACCAACGAGTATCTTCAGCTTCGGGAAGCTTAGAATTGTTCGATGAATGTCAAGACCGGAGCAACTGAAATAAAAGGTATCCAATAGATCGTATTTTCTTTCGCTACATCGACCAATGAAATTTTCAGCAATTTGTATGCGTCCAAAAGACATAATATCCCACTTACCACAAGGTATTCTCGACCTCTTTAACCCAAGCGATTGGGGGCTCCCAGAAGCTCGTTTCCAGCCAGAATACTCTCAGAAAAGTTGTATTGCATAGAGCAGCGCTCAAGTGAACGCTCAGTGGCTCAAAATCTATGTCCTCTCTGACCTTTCCTACGGCAAGGCAATGTACCCATTTGGCTTTCTGTGGGTTCAATGCCACAGTTTCGAGAGAAGTAGCAGAGACGGTATGATATAATACTTGTTCTGCCTCTAGGCTGCAGGCGGGGTGCGTCAGAGATAGCGCCGCTAGAGTGTTTTTCGAGTCGCATAGTTCGGCGATGTGGCTCAAGATTTCGGAGGGTAATTCGATCTGTGATTTATGCGCTCTTTAGCCCGAATCGATATATAATTTGTGGGCGTAAGTCTCTTACCAGATTCATACCTTGCAACCGCTGATTGGTCCCCTTCTTTTGAGCGCGAGAGGATTCCAGATAATTGTTCGATTACTCCGGTCCATGTCATAACATTTTAGTACATCGGTATCGATTCTGCATGATCAAGTTGGCCTCGCTCGCCGGAATGGCATAGATCTGCGAAGCACTAAAGTTGTCGAATCATCGCATTTCCCTAGTCAAAGCTGCGATGCAATAAAGCGAGCTCCCGGTTTTGGCGCGAGTTCCCATTTGTGTCGCTGCAAGCCGAGTGTATCGTTGACAATTCTCAGCATCGACAGCATGCTATGTATAGGAACACATTCCCCATAGCTCTCAAGGGTTATTCAACAGTGAAAAAGTCGTGATTGTCTTCAAACTACGCATGTTTAACATTTGTGTTGATGAATGCGATGAAGTGGAATTTTTCAGTGTGTTGGGACGACGGTCGGCAGATAGCCTGCCGTTGTATACATACATATTTCGAGCGGAGCAGATATGTTGTTCGTGGGAATATATTTTTCTTAAGAGGACCGCGTCGTGTCGCTTGAGCTTAAACTTGAACCCTCTCTTCCTTCATCGACATGTATAAACTTCACGTTTACTTAACAAAGGAATGACAAATGCTAGCATTACGGTTTTCTAACGGAAAATCACTGTGAAATTATCGCAGTCTCCATCCATTGCCTAGGATTAAGATGCACCTTGCCTATTCGGAGTCTCGGACACGACCAATTGCAACCAAACAGGATGTATTTGACTTTGCGCAAGCAGATGATTCAACAGTGAGTCTTGTTGTCGACATTTTTTTTTTGCCCCTCTTTTTCCGTGTGATGTTACAGAAAAATATTTGCTACTTCAGAGAGCCCTAAAGCTCCATGAGACTACATTTTTCCACCAAGATCTCTGACGCTTCTCTTATGATAAAAAAAACTAATGTTGAAGTTCTTTACTGACCTATTGTCCTCAGATTTCTTCTGCGGGCTCTTCAATGCTTGCATGATCCATGGTCATCCACCCTTCCGACCTTTTCCATGCTTGTAAAACTGGAACCTAGCTGGTGAGTATCTTTTAGTCTTTTTTATTCTAGTGCGTGATGTTACACGAAAAATATTTGCTACTTCAGAGGGCTTCGAACCCAATGAGACTACATTTTCCACCAAGATCTCTGACATTCTTCTTTCAATCAAGTCCAAAACTGAATGACTGATTCCAACTCTTTTTTTCAGGTTCGCTTGTTATGCCACACATTGACTCTGCTTCGTATCTGCGATGAAAGTTTTCAATTTACTAGCAGGTACGCATATCTGTGTGATTCGAAACCCGACCAAAAGTTTCCCATAATTGGCACGTAATTTTACTGAGAGGTCGATTCCTCCGGGATTCTGCTACTGTTAGCAAGGCTAGCTAGTTAAAGTGCAATGCCGAACTCAACCTATAGCAAGATTAGATTTTTCTATAGAATGACATGTCATTATAATCACAATGATAAGCTTGTGCTTGTGATATACCATTGGCCATTTGAGAGTGATTCTAAATCTACAGGGATTAGGGGACGGAATTGCAGTTCGGTTCGGGTATCGTTCGGTGTGACTCGAACAGAGGAGAGTGAGCGAAGAAGGAAGCAAGGCAAGTGAGCCAGCTCATGAACCAAACCGAGAGTTTTTCCCTTTGCTGGCTCGGGCCTCAGTTGGCTCGTATAAAAAGGCGGGATAGAGCTTAATTCGGAAAGAGGCGGTCGATCCAAATTCGGTCAAAAAATGACGTCACGCGACTTGTACACGACGGTCACAACCCGCCGACCGACCAAGGACTGGTCACCTTTCGTTATAATTGGCATTCATTCTTTTTATCTTACGTATCACTATGGGATACGAAGTCTATATTCTGCGGCGCATTACATATTGATACAGAAGAATCTCGGATTCTGGGGTCGCGTTCGTGAAAAGTTGTCAGGTCAGCGAAAGATTCTTGGACATCGAAGCCTGCCGACAGATAGGCGCGCCCCTCTTTAGGGTCCGCCATAATTCAGAGAAGTTGCTATTGTAAAAGAATGTTATAATTCAAAAGCATTCGACAAGTAAGGTAAACGATTGTAGGTTTAAAAGTACACGTAATTAACAACTGCGCTTGGGGATTGTCCTTCTGATGATATCAAAATGTATATACTATGGTACAAAGCACGGCAGCTATATCTCTAAGGATGGGAGATCGTCCAGGCATCCTGGAATTGGTTTTGTACTAACGAGCGGTCGAGCATGGCGTGGCGTACGATGGAAGAGTTACGCCGTGAAATTTCCGTTTCGGAAGGAGTTACTTGCTTGCGGAGCTGAAGAATCCTAGATGTGACAAAATGTCAGATTTATAGACGACGAATCGATTTTTGAGAAATGAACGGACATTCTACACGCCTAGCAAATATCAATGTCAGCTTTTTTTATACATGCTCCTACAGTCAATTGCGTGCAGACTTACCACAACGTTTGAAACAACAAGAATCAGAGGGAGTCCCACGCCTGTATGATACCTTGGGGGTCTAGGCAGGTATACGTTAGAAAGGA
>Ga0247779_1000836_pt1 | contig 16440 bp, 20 predicted proteins | sample UWRJL221509R5_FD_179925 | JGI IMG/M metagenome (GOLD analysis project Ga0247779, IMG submission 179925) | Plant litter microbial communities from Arlington Agricultural Research Station in Wisconsin, United States - UWRJ-L221-509R-5 | ecosystem: Environmental > Terrestrial > Plant litter >... | reverse complement strand
ATGTAATAAAACAAATTGCACCTTGTTTATCACACCTTAATCTACCTTGGTTAAAAATTTCAATCAGTTTGGATCAGCCAGTCCTGAGTTATTCAAGTAACAGTCCAAATTCAAAAAACATTTGAACAGTTTTGTCCCTCACTGTAAATGTTAACAATGGTTAATTTGTACTTACTTAGTGTGTAATAGTGTTGTACTTGAGGAGTTTGGTATGATGGTCATAGATAACTTGGTATGGCGGTGTTAGAAATTGACAATAGTATAAGTCAATAGTCAATAGACTAATGAATCACAATAGAGTCAAGTCTCAAATGCACAACAATGACTAGTCTGAGTAAAAATAGTATATTGCTTCTATCGATCCAAAAACCCGTTCACTTGTCTGTGTTTCCCCAGACATAGTAGGAAAACCCAGTTGTTTGGCTCTATTTGTACTAAATTTGCCTAGGTGTGACTTTAGGCACCCACAATATCGTGTTCGAAATTGCTGGTGCACCAAACTACTTTCTACGCTACATATTATATACTGCCAGATTCATCTTGTTGAGGAGAAAATGAATCTGCAATGCCAAAAACACAAAAAAACTGCAAAATCTATATACATACAAATCTATATCTACAAGTCCAATTTCAAAGTGTTTGATCACTACAATCACTAAAATGAACATATCATACATGATATTAGAGTACATGGCTAGTAGGTCATGAAGACTGAGTAAGGGAGGGTATTGAAGACCCTGGACACAAAATGGATGGGACATGAAGTCCAGTATGGAGGAGTAGAACTCCGGGTATAAAGACCCATAAGAACCATGCTGAAGCATGGGTAGTAAGAAAAGGACTCACGATATCTGTGATCTGTGAAGCAGTATCGAACCTGGTGGGCAAGTTGACCTTCTCCATGAAGGAATTGACTGAAGGAATTGTCGGTGTTGATTTAGATAGATGCCAACATATCCTTATCTTGGGCAGCAAGAAAAGACCGTGGCACTGCACACAAGTGCATGCAAGCTATTTCACGCACTTGCACGCATCTGCATGCACTTGCATGCACCTTCGTGCACATGAAACTGTAATAAACACTCAATAAACGCGAATGCAGTGTCATCATGATATGATTTTATGTCCTTTTGATACAGTATTTAATTATGTTTCCAAGCTCAACAATTAAAATTTATTTTTCCTATGATGAGAAGTAATCCCCTTTGGATGAGGGTATAAATCATTGAAAATCAAAAGGCCACACACAATTGATCCATGTGTACACACTAACATGAGTGATATCAAAGACTGTGCTCCATAAATATTATTCTTTACTTTGTAAAACTTATCTTTATTTACCTCATAAATGAACGGTGAAAATGTCAGACTCGACACCAGCTACTTGCCCCTAATAGATGAAACTATAACCTAAAATCTAACCCAGACTACATGTATTAAACTAAATGTCAACAGGTCCTGACAGAGCCGGTACACGTAGGGTGTAAGCGAAGAAATTAACCAACCAAGTACCTTTGTACGCACCGTATATAAACTTCTGCATGCACCGGCACGGACTTGCACGCATCTGCACATACCCTGCACGTACTGCCACGCACTTGACACGCATCTGCATGCACTTAACATGCACCACACACGCACTCACATGCACTACACATGCACTTGCACGGATGTTGCACGCACTCCCCTAGACCACTTGGATGCTCAAAACCGACACTTCACCAGGACAGATTTATCATAATAATATTATTTAGCTGTGCTTGTGATAGAATAACATTTTATGTCTTTATGGGGCTTGTTTCATTGTTCTTTTATCTTAGCTACAAAGTATTAAAGGCTGTGTAATATTTTATGATAGACTTCGTTAACTAAAATATTATTAACATCGGAGATAGGACCGTTGTGGTATATCCCATACAATTAATTCGAAAGGAGGATATGTCCCTTACTCGCCTTTTCCTGAGTTTGTCATTGATTTCAATGTTCAACACCTTTCTCTTATCAAGTCTGCATGCAGCTCTTAGCACTGCACTTCCCTCTCTAACCAACCTTACTGCATATACAGGTTGGTTTGGAACTTTCAAAACGGTTTTGACTTGTTCTTACTTCAACCTCATGAGAACTCATAACAATACCAATCGTTTCACGACCCCTCAATACTAGGCCATCTACCAATATATATACACATACAATTTATATCGTATGGAGCACCTGCAGACATGTAATTACCTCAGAGTTTTACGGCCCCATAGCCCAAGCATAGAAAGACTTTGACCAAGTCAACCCATCTATTACCACTGGTGAACAACAAAATTTTTAAATAAATATTGGCTTTAATATGTGTAGCACATGTACATATATATTCAGACGTATCATGATGTATTCTATTTGTACTACCCAACATTCCACAAGTCATGCATGCATTTGCACGCACCTTGCACGCACACTGAACAATCTTACACGTACCTGTCATCATTTTGCACGCATCTGCCAAGGTTTGCATGCATTGTAACTTTCCCATGGTCGCTTTGCATGCATGCACACATGTCCGTGCAGCATGCCACACACTTTTTACTGTGCCCCCTTATCTTATTTGGTTTTTGGTTCACCAGGAGCTTGTGGCTGGATTGAGACGACGAATGGTGAAGACTGCAATGGGCCACAAAGAATTTTTTCAGTAGTTGTTTTGAAAAAGGGGCCTAACATTTGTCTTGCTGTAACCTCTTCTTCAAGATAGGTGTTAATTCCATCTACATGGTCATTGATGTACAGTGCATTGTTTATGATATTGGAGATGGAAAGAGCGGGCATTTTTCCAAGCAGGAAACTGTAACGCAGATTGTTAATTAGCTGCAGGTAAGAGTCTAAAAGATTATGTTCAACTAGAAAGAATTCAAATACATCAGCATTGTAAGGGCAGATAATGCGATCAAAAATATCAGGAGAATCTTGTAATGTTTTGCCAAGAGCAGATCTGTGAATTACTATGGCAGAAAAATTAGTATAGCAGAGTCTGGGAGGAATGCTCGCTTCTATGAACGCCCTGAGTAGGTTGAGATCGGCAGGTAAACAAGAGGGTGTGGTGCCCTTTATTCCCACAGAAAGAGCATACATGTAGTCAAGGATTTTTGTGGCAACATAGGGCAGAGCTGAGGGGTTTGATGTTGAAGTTGACTCATATATCCTTCTTTTCGGGAGAGAGAAGTCGGGAGCCGTCCAATTTTGCCCATGTCAGATCGCCATTTGAGAAGGTGTTGAAGTTTGCTGGATGGCTATAGACAGTGTGTCTGAGATTACCACAGAGGATGCAGACAGGCCCTGATTGAAAGGAACCACCTGAGAGTCTGGGACCGATGCTAGAGCCCAAGGCTCAAGCAGTAGAAGGGTGAATAGCTTGACAAGAGGAACCTTGAGCTGAAGTGAGAGCTTTTTGGACTTCACCAGCGACGGTTTCTGAGAGCCTCTATTTTGTCATCTCATTGCTGACCACCTTGGTGTAGTGGGCCTTGTTGTAATGAAACTGGGTGCTTCTGAAGTCAACCTGGAGTTTGTGTTTGGCAATCTTTCATCTGTTATATATGTCTTGAGCATCATCAATGTCTTCAAAATGCTGGAAGTGTTCTTGCCATTGCTTGATCCAGGCGTCTCCATTGGAGCGCTGTCAGGCATGCATTTTGTTTGGTATCAAAACGAGCATGTTTAATGCAAGAACATAAGAACTTATACCATAGAACTACAATAACTACAGGACATTTTTTTCTTACATGTTATGCCAACTGTTGCCTTGACGTATGGGCATAGTAACACACTGCCTTTACACAGCCAAGCATAGCCAAGCACAGCATTTTACAAATTCTACACAGCATTTTGTAGCCTTGCATAGCCTTGCATAGCCTTTAACAAACAAAACACTATCCTCATAGCAACACACAGCAGCTACTGCCTACCATTATCTTATAAGGATGTGTAACTCTCGCATTCCAGACATTCTATGGTCATGGAAACCAACGAGGCTGTGCTATGCAAAGGTATAAAAGACCTCCAAAATCCTGAACAAAAAAAAAAAGAGCAATTTATTTTCCCTCTCTCTTTCTCTCTCACTCTCAAACACTAGGCAGCTTTGCCAGTGTAGTTCTGTCTCTATCTTCAAGTTGTACCGAATGCAAGCTTGAAATATATACCGAATTTATCTCAGTCTACTGTACCGTACCGAAGCTATCTAAGTCAGTTATACCAAAGTTATCTACGTCTGCTAAGTTATCTATGTCTGCCAAGTTATCTACGTCTGCCAAGTTATCTACGTCTATCAAGTTATCTACATCTGTCAAGTTATCTATGTCCATCGTACCACAGCCATCTACACTTGCCTTAATGCACCCAACACTATTACACACCAAGTAAGTACAAATCAACCACTGTTTATATTTACAAGATTCCTACCCACAGATATCAGACATTCCAACACAACTTTCCATACAATACTACCGAGTCATGCATAGCACTACCTCTACAATTACTATATTGTATTCATTGTCAGATTGTTAGAGTAGTTAATATCACAATATTTGTTGATCTACAATATCCGTTCAGCAGAGAACATTTGTCATTTACATCATATTTCACAGATTACCGACTGTAATTGGAACCTCCCGAACAAACTGGAATATCCCGAAGTAGATTCCTTCTGGAGAAACCCAGGTGAAACATAATTCACGTTGACAGTGCATGTTCTGAAAGGTGAGAAAATTATCTTTAGCATGGGAATACGTACCCCAGTCCATCTCACATTCCTTCTTGACATTGAATATTGATGAGAGCCTTGATATCCCAAATGTGAGCGGTTTTGTTGCCTGAGAGGTCAATAGTGTTTGTTTTTTTTTGAAGGCACCTTGTGAGGTTTGGCAATGATAGTGTCAAGGACTTTCTGTTCAAAGATTGGTAGGGGTAGGGGTTTGACCTGTTCTGTAACAAAGAATGTGTCAGGGAAAAAATGTTTAGAGGAAAAGGAGCACACCATGAAATCCAGTCCATTCTTGCAGCATCTTTTGGCATTGAAATCCTCAATGTTTGAGTCGGCATTGGCTCTGCATTTTGAATTTGCATGAGTTTCCTTCTGACCTGCAAGGTACTCAGTGATATAAATGGGTGTGACTTCTTTGTATTGTCTTGCTATTTTGGAGTCAAGAAGATCCTTGAGCTCCAAGAATTTGAAGGTAATGAAGGAAGCTTCTTTGGAGCTGGGATCCGGATATGTGACGGGATCTTCAGTGTGGTTGAAGGCTTGCTGTCTTCGAGCAAAATTGGCTTTTTTAATTGACTTGTTCATTTGAAGCTTGAGGAAGCGGCTGAGCTTCTTGAAAGATTCAACAATCTTCGGGCTCTTGTGGGTTTTCCCAGGTTTGAAATTCAGATGGTCAGAAAAGGCTGGTTGCTGGTCTTGAGGTGGATGAGGGGGTGCTTGAGGTGGTTGTAGAGGCTGTGGAGGCTGAGGTCCACAGGTCCTTGGGGGGGTTGGGGTGGTGGTGCGCCATTGTCTTGAGGAGGCAATATGACTTTGATGTTACAAAAGGGTGGTAAGTGGGGTAGAGCAAGACTGTGTGTTTGAAATGTAAGAAGTAGCTGAGAGGTTGGAAAAGGATACAGGGAGCAGAAAAAAAGAAAAACAAAGAAAAAACAAAGTGAGAGTATCAAGAGATGGGTTTGGAACAAGTCTTTTAGACTTGGGGGAGAGGAAAGACAAAAGCATGAAGAAAAGAGAGGTACTAGAAGGGCAATGAAATGCCCAAACCAATTCTTGCTTCATCTTATCTTATTCACAGATGGACACTCTCTTATTGCAGAATAAACATATTTAGCTTATTATTAACATAAATTCAACATAAAGTCGATGAATTTGGCCTATAAGTGACCCTATATATAAGCTCGTGACCAGCTATTTCTTTTCAAATTCTGATGCAGTTTTGAAGAAACAGCTGGGACAAACTAAACCATTTAGTAGGATCACACTTTGTCACATGCCAACTTGTAATAAATAACATCAATTGTATAACTACATCGCATCTGACTCCTTGCTATATAACTCATCTCCCCCCTCTTCTTCATCGAAGCTGAATTCTGAGTATACAGAAGACTCTTCACTGAACTCTCCTGTGTTTTCTACTAAAACTTGGTCTATATCAAAGAAAACATCTTCAGCAGATACTGTACCAATTCGACCAAATGTTCATGGCTTGTGACATGTGATGGTAAGTGTTCACTGGATAAAGTGTTCATTTTGACCATGTGATGCCTATTTTCATCTAAAATGGGTGATTTTTGACAAGAAAAACTCTTTTTGGATAATAATTTTACATTTTTTACCCCTGTGATGCGTGACAAAAGCCAAAAGTGTTCAGTTCATAGGCCTTTGTGATGCGTGATGTGAACACAAGGTCAAATTAGTACAGTAGTAGAGCCAGACACTCTTCTGTGCTGGTGTTCCCAGAGGCAAGTTCATTCAGTATCTGGTCAATTTCTGAAGGTTCATGTTCTTCCTCAGTAAAAAGTATACTTTCTCCATCCAAAGCACTTAGAACTTCGATGGAAAGCGTAGGGGATGTGGTTGGAAGAATAGACAATTGCTCATTTGGGACTGTTGACATTGGGAACTATATCTAAAAATTGTTCTCATTCAATGTAATATTGGTAGCTATAATAGTTCTGAGTGTTGTATTTTGCTTTACCCTTGGAAGGCCAGTGATTGTTGAAGGTGTATACAAATTCCTCTTCAGTGCCAATCTTCCACTGACAATGCATAAAACATTCCAAAAGAAAATTGTTCCGATAGCTCACTTTATTTACCACTATGTGTTCCTGTAAACTGAGGAGAGTGGCTGGTAGGGAGTTAAGAAATGAAGCTTACTCAGTAACTAGCTTCATTCAATGTCTTTGTTGCAGGCAGTAGAAGGCTTCATTGTAGTCTGTTAAAGGTGTTTTGTCTTCTTTGGAAAGGCTGTGTATCCCATCCAAAATAACATCCTTGACAATTTCATCTTCTTTTAGCTTCCTTCCCTTCTTTATTTGATATACAGAATGCTCATTAAGACTATCCATGAGTGCTTGGGTGTTATCTAAAAGATCTGGTGTGGCATAATGTGCACCCTGGTCACTTCCCAAGCTCTCATTAAAGTTTTGAGTGATGGATATCAAAACTTCAATCATGAGAGTCGGAACATCTAAACAGTTCCATGAAGCATTGGACCCATGTGCCTTATATGCATTCTATACAAATGAGTATGTAAAATATAGTGCCACAAATGATATTGAGACTCACTTTTATCCAGTAATTAAGATGTTCTTGTATGAGGTCAATTTCCACCTAGCTGTTTGGGTCTCTGGTAGAATTTGCAAGCCAATTCTTGAGGATTATGTCACTAATATATGTTGGTTTTTCCAAGCTTCAGACATTGCCAGGTACATACCAGATTTTTTTTTGGTCAAATGCTCAAAAAATTGTGAATTATATGCAACATTTCATAGACATATTTTCAGCCATGTCATTCAGATTTTTATATGAAACCTTGGTAGTTGTCAGACTTAGAGCATACATATCCAGAATGTTACCTACCAAGCCTGGCAGTTGCCAGTCCAACTATATATCTCAAGCCATAGTCATGTGATTTAAAGCATGTGGCCTAGTATACAGCCACCTATGCTAAAATTATATGGTTGTATAGAGAAAAAATAAGGCACTTATATGAATATTTTTTATGACATAAGCAGTAATAGATCAGCCACAAAACATAAAATACTTTCTGAATCCTTTGTTAAAATTAAAATAAAAGATTTAAATATTCATATAGATTTAAATATAAATCCATAAATCATCAAAAAATATGTTTTACACTAATTTAGGCTGAATCTATTTAAGTTCAAAATGTCCTAAAATAGATTAGAGTTAAAAATATGACACTTTCTGATTTGGTTTATTTATGTGACCCATGTTGCAGTTCTAGAATAGAGGGAGTGAAATAAGTGACAGAATAGAACATAGTCTTTGCGCGAACGTATGAGGTGGCATGTGTTTTTCTTTCTTGTACCACCATCATTGTTTTTGCTTGTTGCACAAAGCACTGGTGTTCTTGAAACTCTTCAAACACCTAACTTTCCCTTAAATTCTCTTAGCTTAGTAGCTATACACAAGAATCTTAATTCTCTTATTTCAAAATTACCTTCTTTTATTTTATAACCTTGAAGTGGCATCCATGCCCTGTATCACCAAAGACCCTACCAAAGCAATCTGTCTGAATTACGAAGAGGACGAATGGACTATCATTTGTGAGTCCCTCATCACTGCACATGCCGGTGAAATACCTTTGACCAATGATGGTGCCATCGAGTGTTTGAAGGAGGCATGGAAACAATCCAACAAGTGAAAGATTGCAGAATGGAACAAACAGCTCAGAAATGAGCAGCTCGCTGAAGAGGAAGCAGCACAAGAGGCTTGCGAGGAAGAAAGGAGACAGCATGTGGAGGCAGAGAGAGAAGCAGAGTTAGAGAGAAAGGAACTTGAGAAAAAGAAACCCAAACTCAACGCATTCAACCCAACCAGGGGTGTAGGTTCATGGATTGCTCTGTTACCTGCTGCATATGCACTCAACAAAATCCAACATCTGGAATATATTGAATTGGATTACTGCACTTCTTGAGGATGTCGTGAAGCTCAAGTGGAGCATGGAAAGGCATCATCGCAGGACACATTCACACTTGTGAGGAATGATGATGGTGTTGTTGCATTGCATCCATCTTCCTCCTTGAAGGCCTCGAAGAACATTAGGTTGGACCATATGCTGGAATGGGAAGAAATGATGATGGCAAAGAATATGATGCTACATTACATCTCAACGTCAAAGGTATGGCCACAAGAGCATGTCATGTTGCTTGCTGCCTTTTTTGTGCGCTTAGAAACCCACACTGTAAGACAAAAACCTCACAGAAATCAAGTTATCTTGCTCTATTAGAGTCATGTCCGAAGGGAATGGTTTGATGCTTTGAAACACAACAAAGGCTTCAACATTCAGCTTATCAATAATGAGCTAATGAAATCCTTATACAAAGAAGTTATGGATAGCATAAGGGAGGCTTCCCTTCATGAGGTGTGTAATGCTTGCAATATACTTTGTAACGTTGTGAATACTGACAAATATATTTCCTTCCTTTATCACATACTTTTATATTGTATGTGCTATTGCTATGCTACTGCTATGCTACTACTTGCAATTCCGTGCAAATCTATGGCCTTTACGCTTTGCATGGCCAGTTACACAAGGCCACATCCTCTTTTCAAGCTATGCTAGATCTACGTACACCATGTAAGCAGTAGCGAAACTTCTCTCATACAACACATGGTGCATCGAGATCCCCTTCTCCATCCTACGGCCAGAGCACAAAGAAGCGAGCCAAATCACAATCACCGACCGGATTCTCTTCTAGGCAGAACCACAAAAACCACGACTGCTGCAGTCGGCTACTAGCAGCAAACACTCAATCTAGGTTTCGAACTGGGGAAAAAGATGAGGATGACTTGGGTTTTACCCCAAGGCGCAGACTTTTGCACGGCGTCAAGAGTCTGTGCCGTATGCCTCGGACGCCACAAGCACAATTTTGCCAAGTGCAATTCGGAGAAGCTCTGGGATGGCTCCCACTCGAAAGAATTCCCAAGGGAGGTTGGTCAACAAGGAAGGATCCACCTTATGCTTTGACTGGCAGCTCATCACATCCAGAACGACATCAATGCTCTGGTTGTGCAAAATCTGACCATGGAGCCCAGTTATGTCCTCGAGCAGAGAAAATCTAAGGCTCTCATGCCATACAAACCAGCGGCATGGAAATATGAATTGGATAAACATGGACTCACTATCAAATATCCTAATCTGGCTTGGGACTTGGTTCAGGGTTTTGACTTGGGCATACCAACATTTTACAAAACATATACTCCATCTAATCATCCTTCTCTGCTTAGTTTACCTGAAATTCATGCTGAAATTACCCAAAAGGAATTTGATGCAGGTCGATACCTTGGCCCTTTTACACAACAAGAATTGGAAACATTTATTGGACCTTTTCAATCTTCCCCTTTATCCCTTGTACCAAAACCTGGAAAGCCTGGAAAATACAGGCCTGTCCATGATTTTTCACACCCTCATTCACCATACATTATTTCTTCCATTAATTCTTACATTAACATTGATAATTTCCCATGTACATGGGGTACCTTTCATGCTGTAGCACTTATCATTTTTTGCTTACCTCCAGGTTCTCGTGCATCAATCTGTGATGTGGCTGAAGCCTACAAGACAATTCCTGCTTTACCTAGTCAGTGGCCAGGGCTGGTTGTGCAGCTTCGAGGTAGTGATAGATTTACAGTTAATACTAACAACAATTTTGGGCTTAGATCAGCTGGAGGGGTATATGGTGTACTTGCTGACACAGGTACAGACATCTTTAGGGCCAATGGCATTGGCCCTCTCTCCAAATGGGTTGACAATCACATCTTCTTTCAAATTCTTGCAATACATTTTCCAGCTTATAATCAACAGTGTCAAATATGGAGCAAAGAAATTTCTAACAATGGAGGTCGTATTCAGGATGGTAGCAGGCTATGGTACTGAGGAAAGATCATGCCAGATGGACTCCACAAAGAATTCAACAAGGATATGGTCTGCAAGTTGGGAGATTTCTCTGGAATTGCAGGACAAGGTTTTTCTGAGAAGTTGTATGCTTATGGAGACGAGAATATTGATGAGTTATCTGAGAAGCTGGGTATTAAATGGGAAGAGAGTAAAACTACTCCTTTCAGTTTTACGGTCATTTATTTGGGTTTTTTATGGGATCTCGAAAATCAGACTGTTGCTGTCCCTGAGCAGAAGCAAGACAAGTATTTGGCTGCTGATACGCCTACGAGCGTCCTAGGTGTGAAACAAACCCAAACAAAAATATGGGCACTTCAGCACGCTAGTATACTCGACAAAGGGTGGCGTGTAAAGGTGCGAGCGTGTTCCCCTGGCTTTAAACCAACAGAACAACGAAGGGAGAAGGTGTAAGCTACCAAATAGCTTCGAACCACCTTGGGGCGATATATCAACGTAGTACAAGGTGTAGATAGCATAGTAATTTAGTATTCAAAGTATAGTAGACTTGAGCGAAGTCAGAAGATGAGAAACCGATGTATTCTGTAGACTATGAATTTTATATGTCCTTATATACTGATTTTTCTTATCTCTGAAATATCGGACCTAAAATAAATGGAAAAACACAAGAAAATACCAAGAACTATAATACATATAATGGGGAAGGTGAAACATATTTTTGCTGATTTTTAAAATGCCCAGGGACGTCGCCATACGGTGAACCATAGTGGAAAATCGTACAAGTCCAAATTTGATGGTATCCGGAAGATGCCGAAATCGCCTTTGACGTTGGAATTGATGTCCTCCGATGGTCTCGTGAGGGAGCTGAGTGATGAAAACAATTAAATAGAGTGATAAGAGGGATGGAATGGGGAATAAATAATTTAATTGAATGGAAAGAATGCGAAAATTCCGGGGGATCAGGGTGCAACGAGCTGAATAATCCGTGGGACAACGTTCTTCCAAATCCGGATGTGGCAGTGCCACAAAGCGGACTTAGTCGAATTTCGCGGTTGAATTTCGTGCGCACTCATCACTGCCATTGAATTGTGGGAGGCTACACCTACGCACACCCTTGCAGAGGTTCAAAAACTGTATGGTAAATTCCTCCACACTACTCTTATCGTCCTTGAAGGACAAGCCTATCTCACCACTATGGAAGCCATGCTCGGCACCTTCAACAATCGTCCTTTTGTGCCTCACACCCTACCCCGGAACACTGCAAGCAATCTTAGATGGTGGAAATCCCTCCTCCAATATGACCCTTTATCAAGACCAATCCCAGGACCCACGCCAATCGTTGACATCAATGCTTATTCCGATGCAAGCTCAGGTGTCAGAATTGCTATCACCATTGGTTCTAAATGGTGAGCATGGCTTCTCGTCCCAGGCTGGCAATCCGAAGGATGCGACATTGGCTGGGCTGAAGCTATTGGATTCGAATTCCTTGTTCATGCCGTCTGTTGTGATGCAGAACACAGAACTCATTTCAAATTATATGGAGATAACCAAGGGGTTGTTGAGGGATGGTGGAACGGATGCAGCAAAAACAATGCTACAAACAAAATCTTCAGACGGATTCATAAGCTATCAAAAGAATATGGCTATAGCATACATACAAAATACATACCCTGTTCCGACAACCCAGCATATGGACCTTCCAGGGGAATTTATCCTTCTGCCAGCCTCCTCATTGACCATACACCCATCCTTGCCGAGGCCCAACCCTACGTCATTGACATAGATGACAACCACATTGACAAATCTATCCAGCATGGATTTACTGGTAGCTGCTGCAACAGGTTGTTTAAAGGAGCCTACAACAGTGCAAGTCCTCAGCAAGACCACAAAAGCAAAGGCAAGCAATTACTTCAGGCCAGATGTTTGGAGGATCAAATTGACTTCCAACACGTCCACTACCAAGTCTGACAAGGAACATGATGTTCTTCTTGCGCTGCCTTCTGTGTCGCAATGGTGGCCAGCTCCATACCCGCATAATCTGGTCCTCTGGGAGTTGGATTTGCGACCCCATTGTCATGCACGGGATCGGCTTCAACTCTGGCGCATGAGTATAAGGACATCTGATATGACCGTCTCTGGTTTGACACAAGATGATGTTAAGCAAGTTATTTAAGTCATGGCTCATGCCTGGGACAATAACACCCATGCCACATACGGAGCTGGTCTTCTCATATATCATGTTTTTTGTGATTCTCGCAAAATTCCAGAAGCAGATGAATACTGACCGTCTTTGCTTGGGAGTAGCTCAACGGTGCACCATTGAAGGTTTTCAGGCATGTTGGAGGAAAGCAGAGACCTAGCAACAGGTCCGAGCTTTGCCAACCCACATAGCCCCCGAGACACCAGATTCTAAAAGCTTTTGCCTGGGGGTGGCTAAGCCATGCACCACTAAAGGACTCTGGCCATGTTGAGGGCAGCAGGGAACCCGGTTCCCTGCCTTAGAATAAGTTAGCCGACCCCACGGGGCCGTCTGAAGGCAAACACTGAAGGGTTCTTCTCGAGGAAGTTGATTAGGTCTTTCAAATAAGAAGGATGCCAATTGTCTTTTCTTTCAAGTTTGGTACACAAAAGAAGAATGTGATCACGAGTGTGCCGACAAAAGCCACACTCGCAGTCGAGAGATTCATCAATATTGAATCATTCATAGTATGATCCAATTGGAGCATGGTTCAGAATGCATCTAAACAATCTGACAGCGACCATAAGGTTGCCTCCCACAGGAGATAACCAGACTCCACCATTAATGTGAGTCGGTTGTAGAGAAGACCCGTCAGTCTTCTTGAGGGACAAGAAGTTGTGCCCTTGATAGTCAGCATCTTGGAACAATCTGGTCCAAGATTCCTGAGTTTGTTTAGTGATGGCCTTCTGTACGCTATCTAAAGAGGTGGCTGGCCTGGGGCCGGCAGGTTGAATGAGGCTTGTTGCATAGTCATGAGCCTCTTTGTAAATGTTCTACTTAAGTTTAGAAGGGACTTGAATAAAGACAACTCTGCAGCCTGGGTCTTTGCCCAACCATGCAGCCAATGTACAACATACTGCCAGGGAATGACCCAGGCCAGAATGCACTGAGGGGTCTACTGCTCACTTAGATGATGCTATCAAGTCAGTGAAGATGTAGATTTGCTTTCAATTATCCTGCTGAGTAGCAAGGGTAATAGCTGAGCGAATGGCAAAGAGTTCTGCATCTGGGGCAGTGACTCTGCCAGCTGGGTGATGAACTTGTTGGATTCTCTTCCCTTGCCGATAAAGTAAGGCCACCGAAACAGCCATATGCAGGGTATTATCAGGCAGATTTGCATCCGTCGAACACTACACTGTACTGTTATTCCTCTTGGTCTCATTGAAGAGGTCATTGAGAGTGTTTTGCGAGCTTGGAGGGCTTCATCGTCCTCCAAATGCCCACAGTCATCGAAATGGATTTGGGCGGAAAATCTGTCCATCAATTGAGCACCAGGCCAAGCCTTGGGAGCGCATGGCTCAAAGACTGCAGGGGGTGTGAGTCAGAAAGTGTCGCTGCTTGGTAGTTAGCTTGGCCAGCCATTTTCTGAAGGTGGAGGTGGACAGGGATGAGTCCAGCAAGGGACTTGACCCCACCAGTTGGAGAGGTGCTAAAAGCACCAGTAATCCAGATAGCAGCTTTACACTGCATGGTTTTGAGCGATGACAGTGCCTTTTTGCATTGGGCACCATTAAAGAACCATAACCGGTATCCGTATGTGGCTATAGGAAGCACACATGAGTGATATAGAAGGTGTTTCTCCCTAGGGGGAAGGCCTCGAGTTGAACTGCCTAACATTTTCATGGCTTTCACCAATGATAATGCCTTGGTAGAATAAAAGCGAACATGCTCGTGGAAGAGCAGCTTACGATCGAAGTAGAAACCAAGGTACCTCCAATAGAGATTAGGCTTCAACGGATTGTCACCGGTATATGGAGCATAGCCCAGATCCAGTGGAGGTGAGTAGTCGCTATGCGACCGATCGAAAATGAAGTACTCTGTCTTGGAGTGTTCAAGCACCAAGCCAAGAGCGACAAAGAGGCTGAGAAGGAGGGTATAGGCCTCCTTCAGAGTCTCAATGTTTTCATCGAGGGATTTGGACTGTGCAGCCACTGTCCCATCATCAACAAATGAAAGCAGTGAAGTTTTGAGTGACACTGGATTCATGTGGTATAGCTTCATAACTGGAGCTATGTAACGAGCTGACAAAACTGGCGATAGGGCAGAGCCTTGGCCCACTTCGACATCTGCTTGACGAGGTCCCAACCGGAACAATACCCACATATATGCAGTGAATCGGTCTACTAAGTAGGAAGCAAAGAACTTGGTCATGACGGACGAGAATCCCTGCTTCTGAAGGATAGCCAGTAACATGGCATAATTGAGAGAAGGGAAGAATTGTGCAATGTCAAATGCCACCACACTCGTCTTCTTTCCTTTGGCCCACCCAGTACAAACTAAGTGAGTTAGGAATAACCTGGCATCCTCGGTGGAGTGCTGACGTACACCACTGACTTGGTTGGGATGGACAAGATCAAATTTGATCATGTCGAATTGAAGACAATTGGAAATCATCTTCTCGATCAATTTTCCAATGGTGTTCAGAAGCACAATAGGTCCCTTGTCATCCTGTAAAGCCTTGATTTTTATTCCAGACATGCACATAAGCAGAGACAGCCAGTTTCCAGAACAAAGCAGGTAGCTTGGATTGAACAAGCATAGCAGTAGCATGATCAGAGATAGTCCTGTTAGCTCTCTCTGCAACACCATTCTGCTGAGGCCGATTTTGAGTGCTATGGCGCCTAACAATGCCACAATCATCAGTAAACTTGAGAAAAGCAGCTGACATGTATTCCCCAGCCTTGTCATCCTGTAAAGCTTTGATTTTCACATTCAGCTGGTTCTCTGCATATGCCTTGAACATTTTAAAGACGTCAAAAGCGTCACTTTTGCGTTTTAAGAACATGAGGGCTTTGAGCTTGGTGCAGTCATCAATGAAAGTGATCCAGTAGCGAAATCCTTCAGGTGACTGAACAGGAAGAGGACCATGAAGGTCAGAGTGGATGAGTTCAAAGGGAGAGCTAGAAATGCGAGATGAGGAAGGGAATGGATTGGAAAACATCTTGCCAGCCAAGCAGGGTTCACCGATAGGATCAGGAGCAGAGTCAGAAGTGATAACAAGACCAACAACCAATTCATCCTTGACAAGCTTCTGGACATTGGGAATGCTGTGGTGGCACAAGTGCTGGTGCCAGAGGCTGATATCCATGGGAAGAGTGGAGGAAGTTGCATTTGCATGCTCCAGTGGCTCAGTAACTGCATTAAAGATGCCAGTGTTCTGGGAAATGACAGTAGCCTGAAAAAGTGTTGTACCTTTGAACTTGAAGTGTATAGTGTCTGCATACACTTCCATCCTGATCCCGTTGCGCTTTGTGAGGTATAAACAAGCCAATAGATTGTTCCAAAGCTGAGGAACACACAAAACACAAGTTAACTCTATAGAATGAGCCTCTATTCCATCTACAACTGGGTGAATAACCACAGTGCCAACACCTGCTGAATACACAATAGTGTGATCAGCTAACCTGATTGGAACACAAAGGGGAGTAGTTCCTTAGCCATTGACAATGTGGTGTCATATGACTAGTGGCCCCTGTGTCTGCAAGCCAATCAAAGTCAGTGTTGTTGGAATTGGAGGTGGATCTGAGAGCACTTGCATTGCCAGCATATTCAGTGTCTTGCTCTTGTGCCTTG
>Ga0247779_1000835_pt1 | contig 16541 bp, 17 predicted proteins | sample UWRJL221509R5_FD_179925 | JGI IMG/M metagenome (GOLD analysis project Ga0247779, IMG submission 179925) | Plant litter microbial communities from Arlington Agricultural Research Station in Wisconsin, United States - UWRJ-L221-509R-5 | ecosystem: Environmental > Terrestrial > Plant litter >... | reverse complement strand
TTCCACAACTGTTTTTCCACGACTACTACCCGCGTGAGCCACAAATGATGGATTGAGCAAGGCATATTCTCGAGAAGCCTCGTCGATCGCAAAGGCTGGATCTTCGAAAACTTTCGAGAATCGAGGATCTGACAAGATTGTAGGTCTCGACTCCTCCTCATCGGATTCACCATGCCCTTCGAGCTCCGTAGCATCAGAAGCAGCATTCTTACGCTTCGCTTTCTTGTCAGCCTTGTACTTGGCCTTTTCTTGGTCTCGAAGAATCTTCTCGGCCAGACCTTTATTGACCTTGACGCCCGCCTCTTTCTTAGTGCGAATGCGAGTTTCTGCCATTTTCTCCATCTTCTCGCGGACCATCCTCTCGCGATGCTCATCATACGCGAAGGGATTGGCAATGACACGAGCCGTGTCGTATAATTTGAGTGATAGGAAGTAACCGTGCATATATGGTTTAAGAGCAGGTGTTCCAATAAGATGATCCAATCCAAGTCTAAGATATAAAGTAAGTCAATGGTTGTAGTTTTAAGAATTAGAAAATCACATACGTTTTGAGCTCATTTCTTTCGACAAATTTGTAATCTTCGTAGATGGAGCGTGTAGTTTGATCTTCCATCTCTTCGGTGATATTTTCGAGGAAACTACCCCATCTTGGGGCTGGGCCTAATTGGGGAATATAGTAGGTTGCCATCTGGATACCCTCGTTTGCTGTCATAAGCAACCCACTACCAGGAACGTGATGAACATCGTTGAGATCGTTAGCGGGTGTAATCGAGGCGAAATTGGATGCGGGCTGAGCAAGAGTAAGCAGCTGAACGAAGATTGCGTAAAATTGTAAAGACAACGTACAGTATTCCGATCCCATATCTTGATGACTTTCTTATCCGCACTCAGGACCATCCCATCCCCTGCCATTCGACTACCTCCTTCAATCCAGCAGATATTTTTTATTGGTAAGCCGTATCCTTGATCCTTTATGGCAAAAGGTTTTGCAGCACGAATATCGTATAACAGTGTGTGCCCAGTCGATGTTCCAATAGCGTAAGACAGGCCATCAATCCGAGATGCTATTGCCGTTACACTCAAACTGTCTTCCCGACTTCCCAATGACAGTAGTCTATCCCCAGGCAATCGCAAGACTCCAACGCACGACCGTGACCGAGGATCCCAGAATTGAGATGTTCCATTACCGTCAATTCCAAAGGCGAGTAAATTATGCGCAGGATTGATGTCGACAACATTGACTCCAACAATTTCGCCATCGTCTCCTTCATCAAGCGTCAAAGGTGCCATAAATCGTCCTTGGTCGAGGTTTAGTCGATAAACATCGTTCCCTGAGGCGGTAAGATAGGTGTCGCAAGACGCAAAGTGGTACGCAAGAGAACGACCAAACTTGGGTATTCTGGTTTTATAATGAAGGCCTCCTTGAGTATGCATCTCGATAGTTCGGTCATTCTGGAGGTGTATTGACTTGGTCCAATCATCGGAAAGCGTCTGAATAAAATGAAGTTTAGTACAATAAAAAATCTGACAAACCACCGTCAAGCCTGGCAAAACAACTCACGTACAACAAAGTCAACATTCTCCGCGTCCGAATGACGTTCAAATTTCTGTGAGAGCTGGTCCAAATCCCAAACTCGCATTTGTGGCTTGTATGTCCCCGTTGCAATTACATGGTGTCCGTCTCGAGTGGTTTTCACGCGATTACTGGCTTCCGGGAATTCAAAGCCCTGAATGAGCTCAATAGTACCTTCAATGTGCTCTCGGACAGCTCGTTTTCCCTTTCCCTTAGCTGCTCTTTTTCGTGTAAGCCAGTCCGGCAAAGACGAAGATGATCCCGCTGTCGCCCCATTCACTGTGTAGACCTTGACATTACTTGCGTCGGTAGCCATTTTACGGTCTCGTTTAGTCGTTTGTAAAGGAAGTGAGGCCCTCCTTGACTGTTGTAATTAAGTGAAAGATGTAAAGGCTGAAATTACCAGATCCCAATTTTTCTATCCAGTCACGTGATGAGAGAAACAAACTATACATAGCAACAGCGTCCAGACGCGCACCGCAGACATCCGTGGAGACTCTGGCTAACCCTGGGGAAAAACACTTTCTATGCCAACAAGTGGCAAACTTACGCACGTCACCGGTATCGTCAACATATACGTGTCATTCATAAATTCTGAGGGTCGTATCGTACAGAAAGCCGGTTAGGCAGGTGTCGTTTTCGTTCAAGGAGGTTGCATAGATACAAAAGTGTGCAAAATCTAAACATTACACCCCCACATTAGTTGCATGCACAACCATTAACATATCCAGGGAGGAAGCAGTTCAGCTGGGTTTATAAAATCCTCGAGTAACATAGAGTGTATTATACGTTTAAAACGTTTTCTTTTTCTCATCTACGGAGAGACCGCCTGGAAGAAAAGTCAGTACTGCTACGGAAGATCGACCGGAGAAATTGCATTACCAGGTCCCATGTTGACGAGGAGAATGAGACCACCAACGATGGCTAGACAAAAAGTTAGTACATTGACAAAATACTGTGATCTAAGATAGCACGAACAGAGGGTCTGGAAGAAATCATATCTGTACAGGAAATGGTTAGTGGTATGTTGATATATAAGGTATGAATGCTTACTTCAGGAAGTCGCGTTGAGGGTGCGCAGAGTGCACGCTCCACCAGTTGTTGGCAAAGACGTTGAAAATACTGAGGACCAGAACGAGGAACGATGCAGACCACTTAGCCTTGAAACCAACAGCAACCATGACGCAGGCACCAAGACCAATGATAGAAACAAAGACTCGGACCAGGCTCCATTCACCCTGGATGATGAAACCAAGGAAAAGGAAGATAAGAAGCACACGGCCAGCAAGGAGGAAACTAGGATACACCAGTTCAGTGAAATTATTTCAATGTGCAAGGCATAATGGTCTTACTATTTCCTGCGGTCGGTTTCGCTAATGCTTGGTAGTCCGGCGAAGACGCTCTTCCTCGAGACCATTGAATCGCTGAACACCATGAAGAGACCGCCAATAACGCTAAGATTACGAAGGAAGAAGTTGAGATCGAAGATGAGTCCGTATCCGAATCCTTGAATGACAACAACGCCCAAAAGACCGCCGACTGCATATTCCGTATGTTTCTTCAAGATGACGGCTCCAGAACCGACGAGCATGGTCTAAACCAACTAGATTAGTTATGCTTTAAACAGGGTCACTTCGGAATCCTTACAATGACGTTGATAATAAGAAAAGTATGTGAGATACCCCATGGGAAGTGGCGGTGGCTATCCTTCTTTAAGTATTCGCTGGCAACGTCAAGGACAGAAATATACGCACCTCTGTAAGTACCAAATCTGGTCACCCCACTGCGTAATAATTCGCAGTGCATCCTCCAGGAAAGTAACCACAATCAAGAAACGACCAATCGCCGGCAAATGGGGTTTCAAAGGCTGGGAGTATATTTCGACATTGTCCTCGACTTGCTTGCTGAGCGCCTTGATTTTCTCGAGCGGGTCGTCAGGATCCGCTGACCTGTAGCCCGAAGAAGGGCGAGAGTTGGAGAGACCGTGAGGGTCAACGCTGTAGCTTGTCTGGGGACGAGCAATATTAATCCTGGAAGCCATGATGGTAAAGAGACAAAGTCGAGGAAGCTGCAAGTTATGAGAATCGCTAACGTGTCAAGGGACGCCGGTCACGACGTGGCGTCGCTTATGTCAGCGCGACCAATGTACAAATGTTTCACGCCAATCACCGTTGGCCTCCGGTTCACCTCCTCCTTGCCGTTTCCCACTAATGTCTGCCAGTAAACAATTCGGCAACGTCAGTGAGCTGCTAGAGGCCGTTTGGGCTGCTCTGCCACACTTTATCCCGATGATTGAAATTATGTCCTATTCTTTCGTGAGTCGTGGCTTTTTGGTATTGGATAGTGACAGAGCCGCCTTCCGTAAAATTATGGCGAAAGTTGACATTCCTGAGACCTGAGGCCTAATGCCTACGTTGGTGGGGAATTTGCATTCATAAATTTACTCCTTCATGCAAAGTTTAAGCCTGTGATTTGCTTGCGTATTTCAGCGTATTTCGCTGTTTCACCAACAGGCTTGGCGCGAATCACCTAAGAATCGTTGATCAGTGATCACTGCCAAGCGCCTTTTTGTTGGCCTGAGCGCGGGCGCTTGTTTGTCGGCAAAGTCGGTCGGTGAAGTCCAGTCGAATTTTTCGAGACGTAATGGAACACACATGGCCAGTTTTTAACGAATTTAGTATCTTCTAATACAAAACAAATTTATGATAACTTGTCACGGTATAGCTAATTCTGTTGGTAATATGTTTTATAGATATAACAGTGTTTCCCATATACATCACCTACTAAATGGCCATTCTCAGAGGCATTTTCACGCAACCTGTCGAACCCTGATAAAGAACCGATATACCTGGGAGTAATTAACCATTTTCCAAAGCGTATTCGAGCTCATGCACGAGTCTTTGCATTCCTACCATGTGCACCCAGGACGCGGCTGCCGCGACACCGAACCAGCAAAATAAAGATTGTCAACTATTAGTTCCAGTTGACTTCATGAGAAACGATTTCTCGTATATATCCAAGGATTCCCTGGGTAACATTAGTCCATTACACCTGTTTACACATGGATGTGATCAAAAGCTTAAAAGGATAGAAGGACCATCGCACGGATAGGAATTCAAACCCGGCATTATCTGCCAAACAGATATAGTCAGTATCCCACGAGCCTGAGCACAAGCTCCCAAAATTGTGCTTCTCACCTCCCGAGTTTTATACGCACGTGGAATCAATTATGTTGCATTCGCTCAGACCTATGGATCGGGAAACATCTGTTCCTAATCTTTAACATTCGCTTATAAGATGCTCACATGTGCTATCGCATCATTCTTCTTTAAGAAGGATTTCTGAGTTTCATGGAAAGCCCCGGGTCCTTATGAACATAAGAGGTGTCTGTCAAACATAATTCCGAGATTTTTCACACTTTTCTGAATATAGACCATGGGCGGAGGTTGGCTCACAGTACAGTGTTACATATCTTCTGAGGATTTCCTACTATAGTAGTTGTAACCCTCGAACGACACTATGGTACCGTTTCATGCTCGCGAAAAATTCGCGTAATTAGATTATTGATTACGTTGGTTTACCATGCAAAGCCAATGCATAGTATCGAGTCAACCATTGCGACACCGCGGTTATGGTCGCCTTGACAGAAAGGGGATCGAGAGTAAAAAGAACTTTTAATGTTTAACCATGTCAATAGGTTGAATTTTAGTTAATAATACGCGATCAACGGAGTTACCAATAGGACTTTAAGTCGAGGATAACCGTTCCAACGAGACTTGTTTCTGTCACCAAGAATCACTCCCGGCACCATCAGCGGCGAGAAACGGTGAGGTCCGACAGATATGGATCATACCTGCAGTCGAAGGACTTTTCTAACAGGGAAGTCAGAGCCCTATTTTTTCCTGAGAAATAAAGGAGTACTATCGAATGCTAAAGTGCAAGAGATCCAGGTTTCTGATGTATACCCTAGGATTTTCTTACGACAATAAAAGCCACGCGAGGCTCATTGTTGTAGAGCGGTGCCGAAAGAACGTTTTTTCTATGCGACACCGCAATCAAGGTCGGACTCTCTATTCCATTCCATTCAATTGTTAATAGAACACAAGTTTCCTGGCTCGTCTATTTTCCGTGTTAACGCACGTGGAAATGACATGGCAAAGATTTCCAGTTTGATCTCAAGCTTTTCTATGAATAAATTGTGCGGTCGATGTTGGCCTATGGTTTGAATAATGATCTAGATGATTTTATCCGCTCCTTGGGTACCACCCTTTGGGGATGATGCGACCGCGGAAGATAATACCAAAAAGTCACCATCATGTTGGTTGCAATTTCCATAGGTATACTACACAGTATTCAATATCTATCTATAACTTCGAGTGAAGCGATTGGCTAGTGATACAATGCTGATGTGACTAAAAATACAGAAACGAGTAAGTCAAACTAAGGCTACATATTTGTTGGGAGGGATTCGATGATAACCGTAAAATAAGGGACCCTGAAACTCTAGTCTACTAGTCCTTCCAAACGGAAAGTTACAGTCGTTTTTCCTGCAGAAGAAACCATCACAAGTTTCTTCTTGAACCAGCCTTCGACGTGCTCTATATCTCTGTCAATGCCGGCTATATAAAATTCCAGTCGACAAGGTGTCAAATCATTCAGAATCCGATCCATGATAGGCCAAGGTAAGATGTTCAACTGTGATTCGTCGCTCAACCAAACGTGAAATCCGATGACTTGGATGGCGGTAGATTTGACTGTCGAAAGGGCGCGGATTATCCACATATATGGGGAGTCACCATTGGAGTAATCGGCTTCGATGGTTGCCTCCGCTTTATTGGGGAAACAAAAGAGTGTAATATGATGGAAGACAAGGGTCTTGAGGTTGCTGTTCGAAGATAGATCAATCGTCCTTGGCAAAACTAAACTCACACCATCAGTTGATTTAAACTCGAATGCTAAAAAAAATTCTTGCCTTGGTTATGGGGGCCGGTGTGATATTGCATGATGAGTCCTATTTCGAGCTCTTCCAATGTATTGTCCAGAGTTGATAAGAAGGAATTCATAACTTTTGTTTCCGCGGGAAGAATGTCGGTCACGGATAGTGTTCTCAGATGAGAAAATGAACGATGGTTAATCGATTTCCTATCGACCAGACTATCCGATATGACTCCATACTGCAACCAGTTTAACAATGTTATATTGTCGCAGAAGTCGATTTTCAGTCTTCTAAGTGATGAAGGTCCTATGACGGAGTCCCGTGCAGATTCTTCCTGTCTGTCCGGAATATGGCGAAGTCGATCCCATGATACGTTTTCAAGAGACAATTCTTCCAAGGCAGAAAATGATTTCAAGAAATCTGTAAGAACACCGAATGTGGAAAAATGAGTTAATCGCAGATTCAATGAACAGAGTCCAAGCCGCAAATAACGAATACCCTCTGCGAAGAGATGGTGGAGCTTCATGGCGTGTATATCCATATTATTGAAACAGAGAGAACGGAGATTTGGAAGACTGAAAATAAATTCCATGATGCGCGATTTGTCTATGTCTGTCAGGATGTTACCATCAATCTTGAGCTCCTTAATATAGGGTACAATCGTGGCAACAGCATGAGCTGAAAGTGCCAGAAAGAGGGAGAAATTTGCACGATACGTTACCTCAGCAAAGAGGTAGTATCTGCAGAGTGACAGCCACAAGTTTGACACGACACTGAAGTTGGAAAGATGATGTTTCGAGTCGTGAAAGTTGACGAGTATGTTGTCATATATTTCTGGTGCCAGACGTAAAGTTATCTTGGTAGGCAGCCTTTTGACGTGTCCTAGATTCCAGGACATGACTGACAGAGTATCGAGGGGAGGGAAGTCCTCAAAGCGAACATAAACGGTGTTTATATACTTGTTCCAGATTTCAGTGGTGCAGCCTGAGTACAAGGCAATCCCGCAAAGCTTTATGCGGTGGCGTATAACACATTGTGCCATTCTGACCTAATCTATGAGCGCTTGAGCGCTAGTCACTTGTAAGACTTATCCGGTACAAAGGCCAGTTTGCTATAATTGGCAAGAACAAAACCAACATAGGGCTGCGTTGTGCATGACTCGACATGTGTAACCCCACGGGTAGAGTATTGGCATGCACAGGTGAAAGACACAAGTAGTAGTTGAAGTAGAGTTTTGATAGCACTTTGTGTAACAACTCTGAACCGTCCTGCAGATCATGGCGGGGACCGAAATAAATGTGTCGGCAAACGACGGCATCACAGCAGCATCAATATTTGTTGTGACATGATTGGCAATGCCACTGCCTCAAACCTGTCATTAGTATTTTCTTTTTCTACCGTATACAAGGTTCAGGTCTCCATCCGTGTATTTGGTCTCATCGTTCTGGAACGCCGGAATTACAACAATATCTATCTATAACCCCCTTGGTTCTCAATCGTCGGCTCAATGACAAAGCGAAGACGTACGGAAAGTTACATCAACGAGAACGATAACGAGCCCGAATTTTCGCCCAGCTCTGAAATAGAGGACGCGTCTTTCCCCCTAAAACCTAGAAAATCTAACCCAGCTCCAAAAAAGATACAAAAGTCACGGAAAAAATCTAAGCAAGACGCGTCAGCGGCGCCACCAGTTGATCTGCAAGATCATGATGGTCATTCATCTCATACACATCCTAAATCTGCTCATATTGTCACTTCGCCTGCCCCAATTCGCACTGCGCTCTTAGCATGGTACAAAACCGTACACGAAACTCGGGGGATGCCGTGGCGTCAGGAATATAACCCCGACCTAGAACCTGATGAACGTGCACAGCGAGCATACCAGGTATTTCAGTTTCGCGAAATCCTAGTACACCATTCAAAAAACTTTTCTACTGATGCTCCTGATTGATAAATAACGACAGGTTTGGATTTCGGAGATTATGTTGCAACAAACTCAAGTTGCCACAGTTATTCCTTATTATAACCGTTGGATGGAGAAGTGCGTACTTAGCGTGTTTTGATCTTTCCAGGTGAACGGTATATTCTGACATTATCATTTACTTCAGGTTTCCTACCATTCGCGATCTTGTACGTAGGCCATATTGATCGAGAATAAACATGACTGACTAGGACAGGCAGCAGCAAGTATAGATGAAGTCAACGCACTCTGGAAGGGCCTTGGATATTATTCAAGAGCCAGTCGGCTTCTTGCCGGAGCGCAAAAGGCTGTTAAGGATTATGATGGTAAACTTCCAGATAATGCGAAAGAGATGGAGGCAAATATTCCCGGCATCGGACGTTACAGCGCTGGAGCTATTTGTTCTATTGCTTATGGAGAACGAGTGCCGGTGGTGTGTATACCCGCTTGAACTAGATTGTAGCATGTCATGACCGAGAATATTTCCTAGCTTGATGGTAATGTTCATCGTTTACTCAGTAGGTTTCTCGCCTTTCACGCCTCTCCCAAGGCCAAGTCAACCTTGGATGTACTGTGGGGGGCGGCCCAAACCCTCGTGGAAATCGAAGGTCACTATTCTTGGATAAACTGAACATCCTTCTAGCTGATGTCTCTTTCTTGTCTAGATGACACCACGAACGAAGTAGCCAAATCCCAATCTCCTCAATACCCAGGCGACATAAATCAGGCCTTAATTGAACTTGGAAGTACTGTATGTAAAGTTCGAGAGCCGGATTGTCTCGCGTGTCCTCTTCAACCTTGGTGCTCTGCTTGGCAGAACGCCGGAAATGGGGTAGGACAGGTAACTTCTCTCGATAATCAAATGCTTCCTTATATTTCAGCTGATATAAGGCAGATGAATAAAATGGTTGATATCGAGGACTCGTGCGGTCTTTGCGAAGCGATCGCATTACCCGCCCCCGTTACTTCTTATCCCATGAAGAATGATCGAAAGAAGCCCAGAGAGGAGTTGGACATAGTCAACGTGATTGAATGGCACCCGAAATCCCACCCAGAAGACCGCTTTTTTTTGATGGTTAGACGCCCCGAAGGCGGTTAGTCGAATATACCCTTACGATGATCAATAACTCATATCTTTTTCTCAGGACTTTTAGCAGGCCTCTATGAATTCCCTACAACTGCCAACGTCTCCGCCGGGACCAGTCATAGAGATCAGGAGGCAATGCTAAAGGAAACGCTATCAAAGGCGATCCAGGGCGTTCAATCCAACTCGGCTTCTTCATCTAGCAAGGCGACCTCTAAATCTAGTTCGGTTGAAGATGGCATTAAAATACTCCGAATCCAGCAAGTTGGCGTTGTTCTTCACGTCTTCTCACATATACGCAAAACGTATAGAGTTCAATGGTGTGTAATAGAAGTCGGAGATAACCTTCCTGTGATCCAGGAAACTTTCCCATTTAACGAAGAAAGGCCGATAAAGTTGAATAAAAAGAAGCGTCCAGTCCAAATCCACGGCGTCGGCGTCGCGTCAAACCCGTCGAAAGCTGCATGGGTTCCACTGGAGGAAGTCAAAGATATAAAGTAAGAGAGTTTTACCTATCTATACGAGATATCTTCTCATTTTATAAACTCTTGTTCATTCTACAGCATGGGAACTGGTGTTGTGAAAATATGGAACAAGACAAAACAACTATGGGAGAAGTAAAGAATTTATTCTAGTTGTACAATGCTCACATCTTAGTATTATCTACGCGTATAATCTATATGTGTCTATAATATGGAAATACTCGAGACTTCTTCAGGAGTGTTGGGGCGCTGCGGCACTCCGGTCGCTGTTGCTCTCGGATTGCGACAGTTCGGCATCATTTAACACCTTGAGGCTTGTAAGTCATCGTTCAACGTTCAACGTTCAGGTACCGCAATACATACATCAGGGTGATGTTCGAATATGTGAAAAGAGACTAATTGGTTAAGTTACAGACCTCGTCTTTGCATAGTACCAAGCTCAATTGATAAAAACATCGATTTCGACTCTGGGAAGTATTTACTAAAATAAAGGATATCTGCACATTGAGGTATACAAAACATAAGAACTTCTAGATAAGATTAGATTGCTATGCGAGCTGCAAAGGTCACACGCTGACGTATCCAAGTATTCCTGTCACACGAAAACAGTCAATGCGCGACGCGTTCAATTGCGAACACTGTTCACAACGGTTCCTTAAACGCTGGTAGCTTTGTCGCTAAACTGTATACAGTTACTTTCTTTCCATCTCTCTGCATCTTAAAACAAACTGGATAAACGTTTGAGTGGAACCGCATGGACTCAAAAGCCCGAGAGCATGTCCCGAATGATGAATATCTCTAGTGCGTTACTAATCGTGTTCTTGCGGGGCACCGTTTCTTATTATATTGGATCTCTTTTACAACGTAGTGCCGTGTTGAATGTATCTAAATATGCCTCGCAGGGTGAAATCAATGAGAGACATAGGTCTTTATCCCTCATCTTTCACCCAGACAGACAGACAGACCCAGAGTTGAAAGAAACAGCAACGAAGGAATTTTTGGAAATTCAAAAGGCTTACCAAGGTTTAGATTTTGCTTGACTCATACGTTGTCATTATATAACCTATGTTTAGTGCTTTCTGACACTTTTTTGCGGTGCGCTTCTTAATTTACATAGAATGATCATCTTTTTGTATATACTGAACGTACGTCCGCGCAGTCAAGTATATGACACTTTGGGTAACCAAATATGCTTTTGACTCTTTCAATATGCTGATACTGATCAACAAAAAGGACCCGAAGGATTGGCGCTGCAGTGGCCACCCTCGATGCATTCGAAATCGAAAGACGAAGTAAGAATCTCCCTTCCAATTAATTCGTTTCGGAAAATGAAAACTTTGCCAAGATTCAAGAAATACTAGAGCAGAACAGGCTTAACCAGGAAAGACAACGATTGCGTCGACAGATCATCCCAAAGGGCGTTTACAGTTGCTCCATCGATGCTTCGTCTATTTTTTCCCCGTTCTCACCTGACTACCGCAAATGGGCCCCGCAGCTACTGAATCGAATAAGTAATACGCGCGCCATATCTCAAAGCTTTAATTATTCTTTAGAGGTAGTTTCATTATCAGGAGGAAGATTTATTTGTGTACTCACCGCTTCGATATCAGAAACAAATTAACGAAAAAGTCACTCTCGTTCTTGAGAGCCAGAATTCATTTAGTGGTTTCAAGGGCTCTAGCAGGTTACTGGGTACTGTTCGGTATCAATTCTCACCTCGCCTTGTTGCAGCCGTAGGTTCACTGTTTCTCTTGTCCGGTGTGTTAGTTACAGCATCGCTGATGGTTTTCTTTGGACGACTTCAGGTTACTTTGAATCCCGGTTTCCCTTCTACCAAACTCGAGGCACATTACGAGGATTCCGATAACATTATTAACGTGAAGACCATTCTTACGCCACTTTTACTCGCCACAACCCCGCCAACTACGATATCACTTTCTAGACGCCTGTTTCGGTCAAAACCACACAGAGGAAAAATAGATCTCCATCTTGGGAAACAACCCTCTTTCTCGCTTTTTTACGTGTCTCCTCCTACTGTTGACTTACCTGAAGACGAAGGGCCTTCATTTCTTCGAAAGGGTCCGCCTAGCACTTATGGGTTCAAATATATAGCCTTCGAACGGACATTTGGGCTTATGTTTGATGCCATCGTCCCGAGGTTATTTGCAGAAGCCAGTCTCATTTTTGTTGAACTTTCCGCCCGTGTGAAGGCATCCATACAATTCGGTCCTGCCCAATTACTGTTTATTCTAGGAGCCTCCTGGTCAAACGAAACTGCCTCAATCAGTTCAGACTTAATACTGAACCCAACAGCCTTGATACTACGGCTGGAGTACGTCAACTTTTTTCTTCCGTGTTTTTACGATTTTTACTCAGATGATGCAGTCTCACGTACCTTGAACAGCAATTATCCTTGCCCATTATTTTGTCTACTCGCTTCTCCCCACTGCTATCCTTTGGTACAGTCGTTGTACCAACCACTGCCGCCGTTCTTGTGTATCACTTCTGCGTTGTCCCTCGTCGCAAGGCCCAAAGAATTGCGTAAGTATTTACTCATTTAAACTAATTTTCTCGTAGACAAGGGCTTATTTATTGTTTCAGGCACATAAAGGCTGCTAAGAAGGCGTTCGAAGAAGATACAGATTCCCGCAAAGAACGAAATGCTGTCGAATCATTGCTGAAAGATGCAGTCAGAAAACATATCAGGGGCGAAAATGAGAGGGAAGGCAAGTATTTTGCTAGCGTTAGCGCATGGTTGCAATATTCTTAACTTTTTTTCTAGGTCTTGTTATTCAAGAAGCTACATACGGCGCGGCTGAAGCCGAACTCGGAGAGACGAAAGATAACCTTTTGTTGGACGTTACCATCCCCTTGCAAGCTTTAGTCCGAAACTCCCAACTTCATATTCCTGGTGGAAATACCAAGGTAATTTCGTTACACGAACCCTACAACCCCCTTGACGAAATTACATCAAAATTTTCTGTAGGCAGCAATCCAAGGCTTTTCCGACCCTGCGCCCTTTGCCTCCAAATTCTTGAGAATAAGATATACGTTCCGTAGGCGCATGCATTACGCAGAGATTCCCGACTATCTTCCAGTGGTTTTACCTTTAGCAGGTCTGTTTCTGCGACAAATAACTAGTCTCCACATCTAACCTCCCTATGTGTATAAAGAACATCAAGTACAAGGGATATAATGCAAGACTTCGATCCATTCCATGATCACTGATGGCTCATCCACTTCGCACGTACTAGTCGCTTGCAAATTCTGAGCCGAGCGTCATTCATTTCGAATGTCTAGGTTCCCTCTGGTGCTGCTATTTTTCTGATGCATGATCAATGTCATTTGGGGTAGGAAACATATACGAATTACCTATATTTCTATCGCAGTGGGTCGAGTTAGAGTGTTTAGCCAAAGAAGGTGAGGTCCAACTTCATATAGTCTAGCCCGTAGCCACATCAAATTTCTGTTCTTATTCCCATTGTTCTTCTGCTGTCTTCTGCGTATCCGATTATGATGACCGATTTCCTTCTAATTACTTCTCAAGTTCACGGAACGTTTCGGAGAAAGGCGTGTATACATGAGTCGCGGCAACACCCCTACGAATTAGCCTACATGGGATCATCGCGCAAGGCATGATTTTCCCAGCAACCCGATGAATTCAAGAAACCGTTCGCAGGTTGTCTGATTACGCCTGGCCCTCTGTTTATTCACATCGCCCATGCTCACGGACTTTGACGGAATGTGATAGCATCATATGTACACAAAGCAATGGTGCATCTGTTGGGCATAGAATTTGACCCTCCAGGTGGATCTGGCCCATATGCTCTTTCCCGCTTATCTTACAGTGCGTCGTGTTTTCAAACGCCTGCATTTGAACCCCAGATTTTACGATCCTTGTATGTTGTGTTGGCAGAGTTCACCGCCTGAAGTAGGCTTAAAGCCACTATCACTCTCACGTTGAGCCAGGCTTCCTCAGGGCTACCCAAGCGATTACAATACGTCGAACAATGGTGGCATTACCATACTCAAGCCCTTGAGAGCTTCTCGGAAAGTGCCACTAAATTTTTGGTCCACCATATATCTCCGGAAATGCGTCGGACGGAATGCTAATCGCAGGAGTGATCGCGCGATTTTCCCTCGTTCATGTTCACGGCTCTGTAACAGTTCCACGTGCCAACGAAAATGCCCCTCTTGGTCTCTGTTTACACCCTTAACAAGATACCGATTTAACTCAATGCACAGTGATGGTTGCGGGTACAACTGTCTCGTACTAGGTAGGTTACATAGCTGCTCATTGATTCCGAATATCCATGTTGTTGGTGTCTTTTTTTGCAGTTCGTTGTTTAGGAGGGCTCAAACTACCTACAACATTTATTTTGGCGCCTTCAATTACAGCTGTATCTATTAATGGCGATCGTTACCCTAATCTCAGATTGAGTGCGAAGGTAAGCATAAAGTTAAAGTTAGCGACTATCTCAGATGGATTATTCTATTCTCAGGTACGATACAAATTTACTTCGCTGTAGCTTCTCCGCTCCGTTCTTCAAGCGACACATCGTTTCTGAGAATGTAGGATTCTCATGATGAAACCCTATGAATCCTTTTTGGGTTTCTTGAACCCTAGATTCCAAGCAACTACATGCGCGCAAGCTCTACCCCGAATCTATTATTATCTGGGATTCTTCCCCCAATTTCCATTTGTTATTTAAAGCCTTCCTTCAGGCTCGACGCTGGTTTTTACCTCAACTATCTCCCTTCTACTACGCCATACTACGATACGACACTGCTGTGCAGTAGTACCCAAGATGCAACATCCTACATTACAAAACGTACGCATTCGGTCCACGCGCGACGCCCTACAGGTCTTCCACGCTGTTGCTACACACCGACTACCTTTAATCACAAGACGGCTCGACGCCGAAGAGCGCAGGAATATAATTCCTGGAAATGTTTATGTCTGGTATGTAGGCCAGTCCTGCATGAGCGCTCTGTGGTGCTGTAACCTTTATTGAAAACGTATCGGACATTAAGGGAAGAGCGCGGGGCGAACACTGAACCAACAGGATTGGGAATGGAACGATGGTAGGGCGTCTAGCATCTAAGCACACATAACGGACCTGACTGATATCTCAAAAACCTTTAGGACCGACGGGATGGGTTGGGGACCTAGTCGTATGTGTCAATCATGTATTATTCTTATGCACGCTGTTGACTGGAAGAAACCGACAATTCACATAGGAGTTCGCGATGTACGTTTGTTAATAATCTTAAACTTACCTCGTTTGATGAAAGAGTATTTTTATTTAACCGATTTCATTTTCAAATTAACAGGAGTTCCTCTTTTATCACCAAAAGGATTCCGATGTGACAGACGATCCTATAAATCCCGTAACCCCGTGGGCACAAATGATGAGGTCAGTGTCATAGTGTTTCTGCCATTTACACCTACATACGCCACTTGATGTGGAATTCTACGCCAAACAATGGGAAGTTGTGATTTGCATTCTCCCCACTTTTATTCTTGTCTTTTGGGAATTTGTCGCGAATCACTTACTGACAAAACCCGCTCACAGAAGACCGGCAGGGAGACTCCCCAGCAGATCAGGATACCCTGGCGACAGTGGTCGAGTGGTTCCGGAGGCCGAAAGACTGATAAAGCAGACTTACAGCGTTCATGTGTCTTTGCCCGGTGATAGACCTCGTGGGCTTATTCGCAAATGGCATCTTAGTGAGTGTTGGATTATTTCTTCGATGTGTTTCGTCTCGGGAATTTTTTCAAACGAGCTTTCAAGTATTAACGACTTCCCCCCTCTTCTTCACATATAAAACAGCTGCTTATTTCAGTCCTCTAAAATTGGACGAACTGAGCACGATAGATAACATACGTGGTGTAGGGGATGTGGTTGTACCCGAAGGATGGTTCAGAAGCGCCCGAATAGGAAGAAATAGGACGAATAGTCGCACCAATGGCGGGCCGAATCCACATTCTCCTGAGAATCATGTTCTCAATTTACCTTCATCGTCGCCGACGAGCAATGGGAATTATTATTATTCATCCGCTCACTCCAGCCCACATCATCATCATCGACAACCCTCCCATCCATCATCATCTCCTGCGCCGCCTTCAGGGTACCATCATCAGACCTTTTCCCCACCACCACCAGTTCCACCAATGCCGACGAGTCATGGCTATGAAAACTCGCACCATCAGCTTGTTCCTCTGGAGATCCTGACGAGGAACTCTGGCCCGAGACGCGATCCTGCCGACGAGCTTCTGCTGCGCAGGTTCCTGCCGACTTGAAAGTGCTGCTGCTCCTACTGGCAAGCGACGCTGTTATGCTGCGCGTTTCAAATTACGGCCGTCCCTCGTCACCGTTCCTGTCAGGGGCAGGGGCAGGGGCAGGGCCAGACCCACTGAAAAAATCCCCTTCTACTCACTGCAAAAAGCACGCACGACAGACATCATGCTACTATTGAACTGTTGTATCATATCTCTTCATTAA
>Ga0247779_1000834_pt1 | contig 16556 bp, 20 predicted proteins | sample UWRJL221509R5_FD_179925 | JGI IMG/M metagenome (GOLD analysis project Ga0247779, IMG submission 179925) | Plant litter microbial communities from Arlington Agricultural Research Station in Wisconsin, United States - UWRJ-L221-509R-5 | ecosystem: Environmental > Terrestrial > Plant litter >... | reverse complement strand
TTTTGTCGAATGGTGTTTTGTCGAGGTTTTCAAGACTTCCAGTGTTTACTTGGGTTGAAATGGTTCAATAGCAACCGCAGGACCAAAGTACTGGCACCCGCCAATATTATTATGATTCTAGATGCCAACAGATCAATTCCGTCGTCCGCCTCAATAAATTGTTAAAACGGGGATCAGTTGAGGTATAGGAATAACAGTATCACAACTGCTTATGAGCTAACCATCGCGAAACCATTGCCAACGATTCTGCCGGCTTATCATGAGGGACGTGAAGAACAGAAAAATAACGTCAGTATCCTTGAAATGATAGGCAAAATAGAAACACTTATCATATGCCCGGCTTCTCTGATAGTAGCGAAAGTAAGCAAAGGGGTTTCTTTAACTTCTCCAGCTTTCTTTCCATTGACAGTCCAGTCTCGCCATTCCGCAGTAGCGTATGCTGAAGAACCACTCCACTCAAGCTTATCGACCCATAACTTGTTGGCGACATAATTGCATTGCCAATCGTATGTCCCTGCGTAAATGAGGATGTGTATACCTCGGTCAAGAAGATTGGAGACGTAATCTTGCGTATGAGACCCCCATTTGTCCATGTGGGTGTTGAATCCCTGGCCCACTGCGGAAGAGCAAGCAGAGAAGTTATATGGTGTTTCGACCCCTAATAATTCTCGAGTCTCAGGAAGATCGAGGTATGCCTTGATAGCATCGTTTTCCCTGTAGCAAAGATTTCCTTCGCATGGCTAAATATAAAACAGGTCAGTGAGTTATTGGCATATAAAACAAAAAGGGATGCTGTTGATTCAGGTTAGGAGATATAAAATGTCTATTTACCTTTGAAATATCGTATACATTTCGGCCTACATCAGAATGATGACCGCAATTAAATCAATGACCTGATGCTTGGTTAGAACTTGCTGATATAACTGACCTGTAGCCCACATCCCCGTGGAGAGTTCGCTATCACAGAAATTGACAGCTGCACGGCAGCTTATGGAATCAAACTGGTCGATACAAGCCTCACGCATGGCTTTCTGACATCGTGGAAGCTGTTGTTATTCCAGGTGTTGGAATCATCAGGGATCAAAATCAAAAAGTAAAAATAGGACATGATGGTGGATGAGACCAGAGACGTTGATAGCGGACTCACAGCAATTTTCATTCGGACACAGGTAGAAATTGACTGGAATGGGATAGGTAAGGATGCGGTACCACATTCGACTTCATATCGACCGGGATATAGACTGTAGGATGCAAAGTCAACATTTGAGTCGCATCAAAGATAGATAAACGACCTACGTCGATATGTCTGTAATCCCGTTTCCAATTAGAACACTCTGCAAATTGATGGTTGGTCGCCCCTCTCGTAAAGCAACTTGGTTCTGATCATATATTTCGCTGGCAAATACAGGAAGGTAACGCCCCTAGATAGAAAATATGCATAAGGAGGTGTGCATCGTGGCATAGAGACAGCATAATGAAATACCCCATAGGATTCTCCAGACAGGTGCAAAGCCCTTCCAGAAAATTGCGTAAAGGTTTCGAAGAAAATGGAAATAAAGGCATGGACGTTTTTGGCGGCATCTTCTGTTGTCTCTATGGTCTCACCATAGTCCGCGTAAGAAAACCCGACACCAATGCTGGTAAGATGATTCGATACTGATAATTTGTGTATAAAGATGAACTACTACTACTCACGGTTGATCCAAGAAGAAGATGTTGGCTTCTGAGTTCCACGAATAAGGGTTCCATACTGTACCATTCGATGAAACATTTTTTATGTCAATACTGCAAGGCCCTGGAGAAAGTTAACGCTGACTTTTGATAAATATCTCCCAGAATGATCACCTAGTTCCATAAGTAAGCCCATGGAAGACGAGCATCCGGGTCCTGAGGCAAAATTAAGTGTTGTTTGCACGGTGATCTATAATTTGCTATAACTTAAATACGAACCCCCGTTAATCCACATAAGAACATCATCTGCGTGCACTCAATAAGAGTTCGTTACCATCAACTTTGAGAGATTAACGGTACCTTTTTCAGGGTCCCGACGGCTTTCGAAGAAGTAGAAGAACATATGTTTGGCCCCGGCATCGACATCGAGGTATCCTGTATACACGCTGATGATGAATTTTAGTCATCGCGATGGTAATGAAATTAAGGTACGTGAGCACTTACTTAACGGTGGGGTCACAGAAATGGCTCTTCTTCACGCGGACACGGTGAGCTGGGAAGCTGGGGTGAGACAAAGTCGTAAATTCTCCAGAACCAATTGACGACAAATGCAAAGGATAAGACTCGGATGCATTGTATGCGTTGGCGGCATTCGAAGCAACCTCAGGCACTCTCATAGACCTCTGTTCTGCCCCATTGTATGCGGTAGCCAAGGATATAGCTGTACAGATCAGGAAAACAAATATCCTGACCATCGTATCGAGAATGAAAGTAGTAGTTCTAGAGAAAGAACGCCACTTCTCACATAATTATAAATTATGCCGTCTTTGAGAAAAACTGAAGGTGACCATTGTTTGCATGAAGATAAAGATTTCTTTGGAGTTGATTGCCTAGGAGCTCTTCTTTTTAACGAAACAATGAAATTCCGTTGAATATCGACGAAAGAAAGAGACACATATACATTCCAAACAGCTTCAATTCAGTGACTCTTTCAACCCACCGGCGAGGTATCATTGATCCGTATCCGGCATGTACAGATCTAGAATACGGCTTTGCGGCATCCTGCTAACTGTCACATTCATTGCAGAACTTAACCACAAAGCAGGCATGAGATTGGGAATAGATGTCCGTATGCAATATATCTGGAAAATGAAGTGAATACTGAATAAGTAGTACTTACAGTTGTTCTGAAGGGAAGTAGTCAATGTGTGCTTATGTAATAAGGTCAAAATCAGGTAGGAAATTTCCACGATTCACTTCAGTGTGTGGGAAAGTCCACGAGAAATTTCCTTTTCGTCCACAAAAAAGTTCTGCTATCGACAAAAGGGCCTGCTCGCCGTCAACAGCGTTCTGGGCAGATTGGTTCTGCTTTTTACATTCCCTTATCTCTTGTACAACAACCCCTACCGATTCCCTTTGTTTCCTTCATCTAATCCGACAAAATGCTCGTTTTATTCGAGACTTCTATGGGCTACTGCCTCTTCAAAGTTTCCGACTCGTCAAAATTTGAAAGTGCCGACCTATGGAAAGAGTTTCAGACACCGGAGAAAGCCACAAAACTGTTTGTGCTTTCATAATGAATGAATTAGGGTTGGAATACTTAATGCTGCTTCTTTTGCTGCAGGCTCAAACTGAAGGGCCTCCATCGCTTTACTTCTACTGCAACGGCCGTGGAAGACATGACCGCGCTGCAGGAGTCAAAGATTGGTTCGGGATTGAAAAAGTTTTTGACCGAGGAAATAGTGGACAAGGGCAAGGCGAAGGAGGCATTATATGTGGTTGATCCCAAACTTGGTACGCATTTTCTCTTTATGAAATAACGTTTCTGAATCTAAATTGAAAACAGCTCGTGCTATCACTAAAAAACTGAACATTACTGTCAATGTTAAGCCTGACGAGGATGACCTCTGGCGCGGTATTAGAAGTCAGTTGACTGCGCTCCTACAGGGATTAGACCCTAAAGATCTTGCAACTATGAGCTTGGGTCTCAGTCATTCATTAGCTCGGTAATTATCTCCAGATACTTTTTGTGGACGAAGTTATGACCATCCATTTGTAGATTCAAATTGAAGTTCTCCCCCGATAAGGTTGATACTATGGTTGTTCAAGCTATTGCGCTTCTTGATGACCTCGACAAGGAAGTCAACATCTACGCCATGAGAGTGAAGGTACGGATTCATTGTTAATGTTCTTCTATCTCGACTTGTCATCTAATACGTCTTTTATCTCACAAGGAATGGTATGGCTGGCATTTCCCAGAAATGGCCAAGATTATAACCGACAACGTCGCTTATGCCAGAACTATCCGCCTCATGGGTACATCGCCTCGTTCAATGTCCTTTCCATTTTTTGACTTCTTTTCTTCTCAGGCTTCAGAACAAATGCCGCATCGACCGACTTTGCTGCAATTTTACCAGAAGATCTCGAGGCCGTCCTCAAGGCCGCTGCTGAAATTTCTATGGGTACCGAAATTTCAGACTCTGATATCTCCCACATCCACTCCCTATGCGACCAAGTCATCTCTATCTCCCAATACCGAACACAACTTGCTGAATACCTGCGGAACCGTATGAGTGCCATTGCACCCAATCTGACAGCTCTCGTTGGAGAGCTTGTCGGTGCCCGTCTTATCAGCCACGCTGGTAGCTTGCTCAATCTTGCCAAACATCCCGCCAGTACTATCCAGATTCTCGGAGCTGAAAAAGCTCTGTTCCGCGCTTTGAAGACGAAGCACGACACACCGAAATACGGTCTTATTTATCATGTGAGTGTGATGTGTATTATAGCCTTTTCCAATATTACTAATGCATACCTAGGCTTCCCTCATCGGTCAAGCCCCTCCCAAACTAAAGGGAAAGATGGCCCGTATGGTTGCCACAAAAGCTGCTCTGTCAATTCGCGTTGATGCTCTGACTGACTCTGATGGCAAATCAGAAGAGACTGCTTCAACAATAGGTGTCAATAACCGTACCAAACTTGAATCTCGTCTCCGTGCCCTCGAGCATCAAAGTGAAGGAGGTGCCGTCCGTAGATTTGGTGATAGCGGCAAGAAGCAACAACGATTTGAGATGTCAGGCGAGACGAAGACATACAACGCCAGTGCTGATCAAGTCGATTTGGTATCAACACAACGTGATGATCCTATGGAGGCTGCTATTAAAATTGTCGCGGACGTCAAGGAGGAGAAGCGAAAGGCGAAAGAGGAGAGAAGAGCCAAAAAGAGAGCGGAAAAAGAGAAGAGCGCACCCCAGGAGTCAGATAACGAAATGGACGTCGATGGTGAAGACAAGAAAAAGAAGGATAAAAAGAGGAAACGAAGAGAGAGTGAGATCAAGGGCGGAGAACCCATGGATGAGGACGAGGATGTTAAACCGAAGGTTGGTTTTTTATTTTCAATCTCGTAATTTTTTTGGATCCATCATTGATTTTATTTTTCAGGCTGAAACCGAAGAAGAGAGGAAAGCCAGGAAGAAGGCTAAAAAGGAGGCTAAAGCCGCTGCTGCCAATGGTACTGAGTCACCGAAAAAGAAGAAGAAGAAGTCGGAGGCCTAATCGGAGGCTTATGTCTTCAGTCTTCGACCGTTCATTTCTAATTTCTACTCTCTGTATTGTCGCGCATTATATATCATCTCGTTACATGTTTTGGATACTGTTTTGAGAAGCTGGGTTTTGTTTGTGAGCCTTTGGCCCGAGCCAATGTCATTGGTTCTGTCACTGATCGACGTAGTATATAATTGACGCGTGGGATCGAATTTTCCTTCGCTTCTCGTATGATGTGTTCAACTCTCATCAACTCCTTACACTGCGCAGTGTCACTGACGGCTATACGATGTCGAAAAAGTTATTAGCCCCTGCACCCATTATCATCGTAACAGGAGCCAATGGGTACGCATTCAGCACCTTTCTTCTGAAAAATGGCTTCACAACATTGTCAGGGGTGTTGGATACGGTGTTTGCCAGCGACTACTTCTCCAATTGTGCCAACCAAATGCTTCAGACAGTCTTCCGCAGGATTTTGCCCCCAGTCCAAATTCCTTGAAGGAAGCACCGTCTGGGTATAATGGTGTTACGCTCATCATGGCTTGTCGGAATAGGAAACGTGCTGAGGAAGCGCGTACCAATCTTCTCAGCTGGTTCGACGAACAGCTTATTCGATTGAAGAGAAGACCAACATTTGATGAGGACTACCTAAACAATTTCCTAGTTCATTGTGACGTCCAGATACACGAGCTAGACCTTTCATCCTTGGCTAGTACCCTACAGTTTGCTGCCACAGTCCGAACAAAGTAAGTTCCCATTTTGCTTCTAACGGACTAAAATCATGGATTTTTGCTTTCAGATACGCATATGTTTCCCATTTATTGTGTATTGCCGGGGTCGCCAGTTTCAATAAAATTGATTGGGTGTTGTGTACCAAACAACTTTTACAAAGCCCCATGTCGGCGGTTACAGCTCCAACATTCTACACTCAACATTCAGGAGAAATCAGTGGTGATAACCTTGGATGGGTATGGCAGTCAAATCTCTTCGGGCACTTTGTTTTGGTGAGTCTACAATGTACTTTGAGTATTTGTCGAATCTCATGCACTCTCGCAGTTCCGAGAACTCGAAGAATCGTTAGAACGGTCGCCTCTTGATTCCAGAGTCGTTTGGTGCACCTCTTTGGAAGCTTCGCCAAAATTCTACGACTCTGAAGATTGGCAACTCGTAAAGACAGAACACTCGTATGAAAGTGTGAAGTATCAGATTGACCTGGTATCAACGACCCTGGACATGGTAGCTCGAGAATCCTCTAGTGCGAACAAGACACGGATAAGACACTTTGTCGCAGAACCGGGGGTGTGTTCCACAGCGATCAGCAGAGCTCTTGTGGGGCCTGTTATGGATGCTCTAAAAGTCATTCTTTTTTATATCGTGAGTACTGTTTTCTCTTTCACACATGGCTTTGCTTTCTTAATCTACCGAAGGCTCGATTCTTCGGTTCCCCTCATCACAGCATTCGACCATGGAATGCGGCCATACCATACGTCCATCTTGCTCTAGCGCCTATATATCTTTTGTCAATTTTCATGAATGAGGACCCAAAGAAACCTGTGCGCTTTGGTGCATTTACAGATCGTTGGGGTGGCGAGTATGTTGGTAGGACGGAAGTCAAGGAATGGGAATCCCATCAAGCAGAAGGTGTAGCTCTGGTAAAAAAATGTGACGAACTCTATCGTGTTTTGAAAAGTGCAAAGAAGGACTAGGTTTTTCGTAGATATTTTATTGTGTATTCTTGGACGTCAATTAGATAGTATATGGTCAATTTGTTTAAGAAAACCAATATTTCATACAGTACGCTAACAGTCTTATGTGTACTATTTTGCGCCAATCTTACCCGCAAGGCTTGACCGTGAAGCCAACAACAAATTTATATGGATTTCTCAATTATGAATCGTAGATTTGCTATACAACCTCATGAATTAATCGTGGTGTCTGCACCAACCATTACGATATATGGATAAAACTTCCTGAAGTGATATTATTCCCAGGAACAAACCAGCTACAACTTCATCCACGGTCGGAAAGAAGACTGGAGTATATGCATACGGCTCACAACTGGTTTAAAGGCAAATTGTTTTTGTACGCGGTTAAGAACTACCCAGCTAAAACTCATATACATTGCGCCACCGGTTTGCAACTTCCCACAAAGTACATTCAATTTAAGTAACAAGCTTATCCGAGTATACTATTTATTTTCCATTTTATCTACAACATCAAGTAGGTTGCTCATGTCTTTCAGTTTGTTTGATCATTTCGCCCAGCAGTGCAGGCTCTCACAGAGGTATCGTTTTTCAGAGTTAATACAGTCAGAGAAACCCACTAATTTGCCCCAAAGATAGGATGACCGCGACCCAGTATTCTCATAGAATACTACGCAAGAAATTTCAATGAGAAGACGCTTCAGAACTCGTACAGTCAGGTGGTCTGTGGCGCAACATAAGAATAATCAATTCCTCGTCTTCAGAAAATTGCGTGCCAATGCTCTATATATCAACAACAATGGCATTGCGCCGATTCTCGTCCCTGAACCCCCCAAGAGATGCGGCATTAACCAAAGTCGTCCCCAGCACATCCCGCTTCCAAAGGCTCTTCAGCACAACGACAAAAAAATCCCACCATCCTCCCTTTGCAGAGCAAATTCGCTCATACGCCGCTTGTGCATCCGACCACGCTACATCTTCAACACCCCTCGCGGCGTGTATGTGGCCAAAGACATGCAAACGTGGCCGTACCTTCCACAACTCCTCCAGCAGAGCTGCGCAGCCACTGCCGCCATCAGCATGATGCGCAGGTGGCCCATGGGTGACGAGAACGTCGGTGTTACGTGGGATATTTGTCCAGTTGGCCTGTTCAATTCTATTACGAGGGTATTGAAATGGCTAGGAGCCATGTTTTGGTGTCAATGGACTTCCGTATATGTGCAATGTACGCCCCTGGATATTTATTGTATGAGAAGATTCGTTTAGGTATACAAGTGAAAGAAATGGTTGCAAAAGTGTACTGGTTTCGGGCATGTTCAAAGCAGCATCGTGATTCCCCGCGATAAAGATCTTGTGAGGATGTGGTTGTCCTTCGAGCCATTGCAAAGCGGAGCGCAGTTCTTCTGGTGAACCAGACTGTGTAAGGTCGCCAGCATGTATTAGAATGTCCCCTAGCGGAAGGGGAGAGAGACTACCATGATGGTTATGGGTATCTGATATGACGACTATTCGAGTGGGAGAAGAGGATGATGTAGGACAAGAAAGAAGTCGGTGGGCGCCAAAATAGTAAGCCTTTTGCGTGAGAAATAGTAAAGGGTTTTCGATGAACTGTTCAAAACCTGATGGTTGTCGACAGTTAAGCAAAGAATCCATAATTTAGGAGACTGTCAGCCGAAGTTTCAAATCTCGAGCAAGAAAACAAGTTAATAGTAAGTATTTCCAATGAAACGGGAGAGTCAACAGTGCAACCAGCGCGTCATTGAATCAGTTAAAATTCACGCGGAGTCTGAACTTCCTTTTCAGGCTTGCGAGTGAATCTTTGCGGATCTTTTTCAATGTAGTCATGCATTTATTCTCTTTATCCTATCGTCTTGAACGGAACTTTCAGTGTGAATAGTACTATAATGATACTTGACCACGCCAAAATCTGGTTTCTGCTTGCCTTGTGTCTTTATGCTCGTTCTTGAAACACGAGATGCTCTCTATACTACTTCGGCCCATGGAGACTCTCTGGTTTTATTCACTTAACTTTTGGGATTTCGGATGTACGGAAGCCTACTAATTGCATTTTCTTGAAATCCGGGCTCTGTTTGATTACACAATTACATTCTCTGTTATTACCTTGTTTTTCTCAGCCCATTGACCGCATATCTTTATCAGACTTGGACAACTGCATACTGAATTGGACATTCGTAACAACATCTCAGGTATGCAAGAATACGCGTTATAGGACAAAATTTAAGCTCGATTTTTTGCCAATTTTTTTTTTGAGATATATTTCATGTGGATGATACCTTCATTGCATCTGTTCAATCAGAAGTCCCATTAGGCCGCCTATAGGTAAACGAACTCGTCAGAATGGCACGCCTTTATTCGATGCCAGAAAGAAGGTTGAAAGAATGCTTACAAAGTGTAAGTCCTTCATCAGGCTACTACCCTTATAGCTTCTTCTCGACTCATGTTGAACAGGGACATGGTGACATGTTGGACTTCCTTTCGAAAGAATCTCTTATAAAACAGCGCACAGCCATCGTTAGTTTGCTTTCCCCTTTGTCTCTCTCAATCTGACGTCTCTTTGCATCTTCGCAGGCGACTGCAGGAAACAACCAGCCCGATCTCTTTACGCCGTTCACGGGGTCGGCCTCAAATAAATTTTTCTTGGGGACTCAAGAAAATACGGTTCGCTTCACCGCTTCAGTCACTATTAACACTCCGTAGACATTTTGGTTGGAAGAGAACTCAGCAGAACTAAGCTAGTCTGGACAGAAAATGGTTGACAGCCAAGCATAGCCAGGATTTCGCGTCGAGACTGGAGAAGTGAAGGAGGTTCACTCCCGAATGGTCAATATTGTTTCTTAAAAATGATATTTAGTGAGCACGAAATGTAGAGAAAGATCAAAAATACTAAACGATGACCAGGATTGGATCAGAAATTCGAACATTCCCGTCGGCACGCTCACGGCAGTCGCTAATTTTGTTAAGCGCCGTCACCAAGCTTACGCGCGTTAAAATTTTTGATCCTTTCAACGTCCTTTCTCCGCTTTCAAGGCCGTGTGGCGACGTACCATCGTGTCTGAATATGATATGTTTTTAATATCATTAGGAGTGTGCAGATTTCAGCCCCCGTCTTGGTGATTGAATGCAAAGTTTAATTTTTCTGCGCTTTATACATCTTTACATTGATCTCTCGCATAGGGTCTTATGGTCGAAGCGTTATCGCGAGGAATAAATCTATTTACCTCTATGTCCATCCAATTTTCATCCATACTACCTTTTTATTGGAAACGGTCTTCGTGCCATCACTTGAATCAGAAGCGCAACATGAAGCAGGAGAACAAGAACTTTTATTGATTCAAATGACACATTGTTCTATTGGGCATGCTAATGATCATAAGTACCTCAAGGCTGAGGATGCAATTGTTAAAATGGCAACTAATTGTTACAGAAGGGACGGTGCTTACTTAAAGGCGATCATTTCCTCTCAGACGACGAGCAATAGCCACGTCCTTGGGCATTATAGTTACCCTCTTTGCATGAATTGCCAATAAATTGACATCTTCAAACAGAGAAACCAAGTAGGCTTCGGCGGCTTCTTGCAGTGCCATAATGGCAGATGATTGGAATCTTATCTCGGACTTGAATGAAATAAGTTGAAAACATAGAACAACTAATAATTTTTACATACCTTGTAGTCCTGTGCGATTTCACGCACAAGTCTCTGGAATGGGAGCTTGCGAATGAGCAGCTCGGTCGTGTTTTGGTAGCGACGTATTTCACGCAAGGCCACTGTTCCCGGTCGAAACCGACGAGCCTTTTTTACCCCTCCGTAGGCTCTATGACCCTGTATAAAAGTAATGCACGTAGCAAATTAGTACCAGGCTACTGCAGCTCAAATAACAAAGAATATTACGACTTACTGTTGTCTTTATGGCCATCTGCTTATTTTGTTTTTCTGTTTGTTTGTAGCCGAATTGACCATCCATGATCTGCTTGCGGGGGACTTTCCCTAAATACATTTATGAGAAGACATGTTAACTAAATTATATTAATTCTTAGATACTTACCGCCAGTGGACTTGCGAGCTGATTGCTTGGTGCGAGCCATCTTAGCGACTCCAAGTGGGGGGTAACTTGTAGGGAGGTCCAAGGGAAGTCAGTGGTTATAGAAGAAGTTTTTTTTTCAGAGGCGAATCTTATGTACTCGACGCTGAAGTCTTCTGAGAGCACGGAAATTTCCATGCCTTCCATTTCAATTCTTGTACCATCGCTGTCTTCCCGAGCTTGAGTTTAAAGGTGCAAGTTTCGAATTGCTGCGGCCGCATAGTTGAAGCCTTATGTTGACGTTGTCCCTGCAACTACGAATGCAAGGCCACAGACAACCCAAGTGTCGGTAGGGCTGGGAGTGACAGAACCTCTTCTCTTAAAAACTGGAGGGTTCGTGGGTCGCTTTTATTTTGAAATAATGACCTAGATTATAGTTGCGTTCAAGCGGAAATTCGCATTTCGCGGTTCGAGGTCCAACCGTCCAAGGTTCGGCGAACTTTCTGCGATTAGATCTAGTCATCATAAATGATACATCCTGTTTTACGGATAAAAGGGGCTGCTCACTATACTCATGTCATCGTATATTGGCCCTCGGACATCGTCATTTTCAATAGTAACTAACCCGGTGTGCTTAAAAATAACGATGATGAATCGGAAAAGTTCGCAGTTTTTCGGATTCCTTCTGTCTTTGTTCTATCTTCATCTGGCTGATGTTGCGTGATATCGAGTGACGGCTGAGCGCTGGCGGTTGTTGGAGATGTTCTAGGAGAATTTGGGAGCGCGTATTAATTTTGACCGGTTACCGAACGCATGATAGAGTCACAATTTTCCAGTTGGTTACAAGACATAAGGGGGCAAGAAGAGGTAAAAATTGTACGCCATTAGAATCTGAGAAACATCTAAACTAGTTTGGTAAGATTCTAAGAAAGAATAACCTCGGTACACGTGGGTAAGAAGTATCGTCATTCGGGCGGAGACCATAAAAGTTCACTTGCAAATTCCATAACTTGTCTCTTGACTTTCACCTTCGTGACGCTTCGTCTGTAATTATGCAAGTGCAGGATCCAAGCAAGAAAACATCCATCACTTCTTTATTGAACCCCCAAGAGGCCTCACGCTACCCTGAACAGACTCAGACCCCGGACCTTTTGGTTGCAAATCAATCACATACCGTAATTTATGGAAATACCCCGTACGATGCCAGTAACTCGTATCACCTTCGTACAGCGAGCTGGGGAGCAGCTGAAGACCATAGCCGACAAATAGTGCCAGCGACGCAGATCCAACACCATTACCAGCCGATGCCCACGTACTCCGCCGAGCCTCAAGGATACTCCAGATGGGAAGCTTCACAGGACTTCAACCAGCAAGCTTATGGTGGTGAACAAGGGGGTAAAGATGTCCCGAATACATAATTTCTTCCCAAAATTTACCTCATTTCCAGTTTGGCAACAAAGCGATAGAGCATCAACGCGCATTGTGGCCAAAGATACTCAAGTTCATTATAATCAACAACAAGAAACCTATACGCAACCTGTAACAACGTCAATTCCATTGACTCAATTATCGACGTCAACGAAGAGACCACTTCCTGAAAACGAGGCCGCGCCGGCCCCAAAGCAAAAGCGACCCAAAGCAAAACCGAAATCCCCTTCCGCTGACACGAAAACACCAAGTATGTGACCACTAGACGAGCTATTTGACTGTGCTAACTATCTTTTTAGGTACATCGAAGCGTGGATACACTACCAAGAAGCGCAATGAGGCTGCACTTATCTCTGCAAAGAATGGTATGTCGTTTGGGTATTCGGGTTAGCGTCAGCAAAACCTGATCAAAAGTGACTAGATGAGGCCTTAAAAAGGTCCCAGTGCGGTACGTTACGGTAGCACATATCTAGCTCATGCTTATTTGAGCCTTCCAGGAAATTCCTCTGGCATGAGCCTGGTTCCTGAACTGCAGTCTGCCCGCTGCATGTCCAATCGGTACAAAAACGAAGATTTTCCTCGATGTGTTTCCTGCACGCGGCGATGGGCTGGAGATACTTGCCGCTTTCAGAAAATACGCTACTTTATTCGAGACGACAAGAACAATCTTCGTGGGATGAGCTTTAGTGAAGCCCATCCGCCTACTCCGCCGGCGATGAATTTTCCGACCGAGTGGAACAGGACATTCGAGAAGACCCATATCAACCGAACCAAGGTAGGTTATGCTCATGATAATGATAATGAATGTATTCTTACTTCTCGTCTATCCAGTTGTCAATCGCAAAGGCTCTTCTACCGACCTTACTGAAAGAACAGCAACATATCAAAGTGGATGACATCGTGCGAAGAGCCCGTGAGACTGATGTTCGTGCTACATGTGGTGCGTCGTCGCTGCCGAATTTTTGATGAAAGTAATCCTCTGAGGCCTACGAGTTTACAGACACATGCATGACTTCTTTATTCTCGGTGACTTTCATGTGTCGTTTGTGCGGTCGGGAAGTTTGCGATGACTGTTTCCAACAAGTCCGTGATCTTACTGGAGAACCTGAGAATGCCACACCTGCGCAACTCTCTGCGTTTGCTCAACGCAGGGAGAAATATTCCAGGGCGAACCCGTTCTTCCTCAATTGCACCAGGCGAAATGACCATGTGGTATCGGACTTCACTCCTGTGACGAGGTTTCTTGCACCGGAATTGGAAAAAGCCATCCAAGAAATGCAGGACTTTCTTAACAGCGATGCACAGGCGGATGCAGAACGTGCAAGTGAAGCGACAACTGAGACAGTAGGGGATCCAAGACAGCACCAAAATATCACTCAACCTCATGCTGTCTCCACAAACACTCACAGTTTCCCGGATCCTCTAACACAACCACTGTATGACACTTATGTCCCTGCCAGGGAACCACCACATATCACTTCTATACCCATATACCATCCACAAATCATATCTGCTTCTTATTTTGATCCGCCTATCCGACCCTCAACTATCACAACATTCCCAGCTTTTTCTTCCTTGTGGAGGCAAGGTCTACCTCTCCTTGTTAAGGATATCTTACCTCGATTCAAATTACAATGGTCTCCCCAATCATTTACCCAAAGATACGGCGACAATGCATGTTTGGTCGTAGAATGTCAGACGGACACGAACAAGAGGGTCACCATCAAAGAATTCTTTGAATCATTTGGAAAATATGAAGGCCGAAACGAGTGTTGGAAGTTGAAGGTATATTATTCCGTGGCCACTTCTTTCTGTCCTTGATCCGACTGACATGTTCTTATAGGATTGGCCAACTAATACGGATTTCAAGGCAGCCTGTCCTGACTTGTATGAGGACTTTAGCAACGCAGTACCCGTGCCTGATTATGTCCGCCGCGACGGAGTGTATAATATTGGGTCTCATTTCCCAACCAATGCTCTTGGTCCTGATCTCGGTTTGTATTCTTTATTTCTCTACTGCAGCGATGAAGCTAAATGCTTATTATGTAGGCCCAAAAATGTACAATTCATTTGCATCTTCCCAAGAATCAGGCAGCAGAGGATCCACCCGGTTACATATGGATATGGCCGATGCCCTCAACGTTATGCTTCATGCGGAACCATGTCCGGATGGTTCGGAAGGCTACGCTGTGTGGGACTTGTATAGAGCAGAGGATAGCGACAAAATTCGCGCGTTTTTGAAGAAGAGATTTGGTTATAATCCTGCTTCTAACTCGGCCAACGGATCGAACGCCGGTGGAATCTCAAAGAGGTGCATTTATATGCCTTTCTTTCTCTCTCTGCTTTCGTCTTACTTTTTACTGCAGTGCAGGCGAAAAGGGCACAGGCCAAGGTCCACCACCGATTCAGATGATAGGCCACGATGGAATACACAATCAGCAATTCTATCTCGATGTTGAGCTTCGTAGAGCTCTCTGGGAAGAATGCAGCGTAAAGAGCTACAGGGTTTATCAACGGCCTGGAGATGGTATATTTATACCGGCGGGCTGTGCTCATCAGGTGCGCCAATTCCTTTCTTCCTTCTTTGTTTGGGAAGCACCCTTAAACTTGATGTGATTTCAAGGTGGCAAACATGTCTGATTGTATGAAGATTGCAATCGACTTTGTCAGCCCCGAGAACATCGATCGGTGCGAGAAGCTCACGAAAGAGTTTAGGGAACAAAACCAGAGTAAGGTTTGGAAGGAAGACGTACTGCAGTTGCGTACAATGATGTGGTTCGCTTGGCAGTCTTGCTGTAAGTTGGAGCAAGATGTGTACAAGGACAACCTGGAAGTTGCTACCAGCAACTTGGGCGATACCGGCGCATCACAACCAAACGGAAACGGCGAAAGGAACCCGGCTTGAGTGTGATAGATTTTCTTCTTCACAGGGATATTACAGTGGGAAATGGGCTATTCATGTACGATTAGAAAGGACACAGACCATATTTCATTATTTTTAATGGGACTATGGTGCTATAAAGTTGTACGTCGCGGCTCGGTGCCCAGGACGGGAGAAGCATACAAGTGCTCGCTAAAACAAAAGAATTCAAGTGAGATTTCTTTGTTTTTGACTGCGAGAATATTCCTTTTGCTGTTTATGTTTGACCTCTTCATTGCAGTCAACGGTCAAGTTCTTCCTGCGCGTTGGATGTACGCATGGCTCGAGCTATACGGCTACTTTTTTTTTATTTCCGATCGTCCCGGTCTGGTTACGTTGGATTTGTCTTACCTGTCATTACCCACATCAGCCTTTATGCATCATGACGGAAAGTATGGCGGCGTAAAGGGAGGTAAAGAAGCTACTTGTTCTCTAGATGATTCCCGGTTTTGAATCGGGAACCTTTCTAGTCGCCTGGTACGTATGTCCTAGACAATTGGGAGAGCGACCTGCGTGGATCAAAAGGGCGTTAGAGATCTCTTTTAGGCATCAGGAACACGGCCGCTGCCAGTAACAGATATCGGGTCCAATAGAATCCCTCGCTCTGTCAACAGCTGATACAGACAAAGGGACTGCCTCTCCGTCACGGTCTGTTATGACTTAGCATCGCTATCTTTTACTATCTCGACTGTTGTTTTCTGTGGAGCACATGGATTTAGATGACTCGTTTTGTCCCCCTTGTATCTTCCTCTTGTGGAAGGGCGGACGTTTTGACAGAAATTCATAGGCGTCCATTATTATGGCTTAAACTTCCAATTTTCAAGTCTCCGTCAATCAGGTTCAGGGATGCATGAAATTAATGGGCGCTTAAATAACGTTATGTTGTCGATGTTAATTGAAATCTTTCCGGTGAAGTCGTAATTATTTTTTTCCATTCATATCATCCATAATCGTAGTCCTGCTCGAGGCCGCATAAAGAGCATATGAAATTTAGTAAATTTGTTTTGTCTCAAGCTCAAGTCTTCGACCAAATCGTAAAATTTTTAGGGTACATACTTGTATACCCCTAATTGAAACTTAACCTTTTAACCTTTGGAAAATCTGAAAATCACGTTATGCAAATCTCCCGTGCGGGGATTGGGTTTACATGAGAAAGCTGATTACATTCGGAGCTCGGAGATAATTTATGTCTTGGCGAAAGTTTGAAAAGACCCGGGCCGGTTACGTCGTGAGTCAAACATCGGTTAAGGCTCC
>Ga0247779_1000833_pt1 | contig 16560 bp, 14 predicted proteins | sample UWRJL221509R5_FD_179925 | JGI IMG/M metagenome (GOLD analysis project Ga0247779, IMG submission 179925) | Plant litter microbial communities from Arlington Agricultural Research Station in Wisconsin, United States - UWRJ-L221-509R-5 | ecosystem: Environmental > Terrestrial > Plant litter >... | reverse complement strand
CTGACGACAACAGCATACAAATTGGGAACAAGGCACATCGAGGTTATAAAACGCATTACTTGCGCACTTAAATTGGAATTTGTAAGTCCCATTTCATTCCCTATAATCAACTCGCGAAACCTTTGCTCAGGGCCCCAGTGGAACCCTTTGAACAGGTTAGGCGCGTCGAAGGACGGATCACCTATAACAGGCCCGTTGGCGCCCATGCCAATTACGTAGCGGTCGATGTCGGAGACCGTTGTACCTTGCATCCTCTTGTACATATTCGAGTTGAATTACTAGGTAGTAGTGAGTTTTGCTAGTTGAGAAAATAAAGTGAGTGGACCTACTTGTCTCGTTATAAGGGCCGTGGATTTGGCAAAGCGCTCGAAAGAGGGCATGGGCTACTATTCTTCATACACGGGTGGGCCACCAAAAAAGGTTCAACATCTAGGATATAATTAGCAGATTATTCATTTCATCCGTGAAAAATGAAGACGTGATACAGCCTCGAACATGGAGCGCACTCCTTGTCGAACAATGCTATGAAACTCTGTATCAGTGACTAAAGTTAGAAAGGCCCACACAAAATCAAAGCGTTAGATTCCTGGATTTTATTACATTAACATCAGTCCGGAACGCAGTTAGGTGGGGCCTGGACATGTCTTGTGTATTTCCATCATTGTTATTGTTTTTCAATGTGCTGTGTCCCCGAGGCATGATCGATGTCGAGTCAGTTTCTTTCTCTGAGAATTTTCTTGATTGTGTCGCCCCGGGAAATTCCCTGATCAGACAGACGCATGTACTTATATTTGTATGACCCAGAAAAGAACTCCGAATAGAGCTGTATCCCATTCCGATATTCCAGTGCGCAGCGGTCGGGTAGGAGGGCCATAAATGAACCGCTTTTCTTTTTTAAATACAAATTGAGGAGAGACGCGTTACGTTGTTGAGAAGTGGGCAAGGGTTTTGCAAGCCTTACAAATTTTCGGTATAGAGCTGAGTACCAGGTAGCAATGAATAGATAGTAACAGCAGAAGTAAAAAGAATGACACACGTGCTAGCTTTTTCCAAAAAAAAAATCCTTATTTCCATTCCAGCGGTTGTGCCCTCGATTACGCATAGTCCTAGAAGACGGCGTTATCCTTATAGCTAGCATGCGTTCAGTTTCTTTCGAATAACAACGCCCCCAAAGGAATTCCAAAAGACGTAGTCAAGCTAGCATATCGATAGTTTTAACGGTCAAATAATACCAGATTTTGATCATAATGGTGGTAAATATAGTGGGAAGAACAAGGTCTAGTCAACGTCGCTGTATAGTACTCAAACCGTGGGAATACAACCGGGTCAACGCAAGTAACTAGTGACTAATGACTGTACATGTTGGCACTGGGCCGGGACTGGTTTGCGACAAACATTACATCGACCGAGTCTATCAGTAAATTTCAATCAAAAAGAAAGAGAGTAACAAAGAGCTATGACGGATCCGGCTGCCTGACGAAAATGGGTATAAGCGGTGTCGTCTAAAGATAACATGATCCAGAATAAAGATAGAGAGAACAAAACCGTAAAGCAGAAGACGAAAGAATTTGCACTTGATCTTGATACAAAAGTTGGGGGAGGCAATAGAAAAATGAGACTGCAAACTATTGACAATAAAGAAATAGAATTAAAATAAGACTGAGTCTGACATAGTCGCTGCGAAGAAAAAAAAAGGACCACGAATTAGATGTTTGATTGAGCGTAATTATGTTGAGGTCATAAGTCGTTTGGCATTACGCGTCGTCGTTGTAGAGTGGTAATTATCCACGGTTGATCGACATCATTCGGGTGTGTTGGAAGCTGAAGAACTGTTAATCGCGGTAAAACGTCGCGATACCATTGTGGACAGTCCGTTCGTCGAACATGCGTTGGAGGAGCTCTTGGAGGAGATCGAAGCTCTCCAGATTATAGGGAATGGTTAGCCTCCGAAGTTGTACCAGACTCTCTATTCCCTTCGTCAAGTCAATGAGCATTCTGAAGTCGTATGTCAAATTGAAATCTGACGGTGATTCTGGTGGAGTTACCTCCAGAGAACGAAGTCTCGTAGGTTCTTGCAAAGCCATAAAAATGATCTGAGTGTCATCCAGTAATGCGAATGGTATGATGATCTTCTCAAAATTACCATTTTGCAAGAGCGCCTGCACGAGTTGACATTGATAAGAACTCGCAGGGTCTCTTAGAGGCGTAGTGGGAGGAAGGAGGTGGAGAACTTGGATTCGTCTGCTTGAGGTGTTTAGGATGCGACCGACAGTCGAATAATCAACACTGTCGACAGGGAGTTTCGCCAGAAAAGAAACATAGTGAGGTTGTCCAGGGAAATCGTAGTCACTCGCCGTAACTTCAAGGGGCGAGGTGGTGGAAACGAGACGAAAGATAAAGACATTGGCTTCGGGAAGACGTTGTCGGATCTGTTGTTCCCAATCTGGCACCCAAATGTCATCGTAGGCGCTGACGACAACGCCTACCAAATTGGGTACAAGGGACATCGAGTTTATAAAACTCATCACTTGTGGGCTCGTGGCTAGAGGTCCTAACCCATTCCCAATTACCAGCTCGCAGAACCTATGTTCTGGGCTCCAGCGAAATTTGTTCAACACGCTCCGTGCTTTAAAAGAAGGATCGCCTATGCTGGACCTATGGATTGGGAGGCCAATCGTGTGATGTTGAAAGGTGGGTATAATTGGGGCTTGCATTCTTCGAGTCTGAAGAGGGAACGAGAGGATGGGCGTGTAAGGAAAAACTTAAAAAGTGGTGGACAGCTGTGTGCGGTGGATAAAAAGCAAAGTACGGTAAGTTGAGAGTCCTTCACTTTATGAGGCGCCTAGAGATGACAAAGCGTTAACACAAGCAGCAACAGTGGCTTTCAGACAGAGGACGCCACGGATAAGGTTCAGCATCCTGGGATATGAATAGCCCATTGCTATTCTTCCATTAGAAAAAATGGAGAGGCGGAACAGCCTTGATGGCAAGGACTTGATGGCAAGGACTTGATGACCCAACTTTGCGTGCTGACGAAGATTTGAAGATTAGTGAACAATGCATCCAGCAAAAACAACTATCCGGAAGGAACGCACTGCGCAAAATAAAAGCGTCAAATCGGCGGACTTGCGCGCCAGAAACTGCTCGGACATGGCCTGTGGGAAAAACTAATGATAAAAAATTTCCTAAAAAAGAAGCGACACAAAGCGGCTATGCTTTGCGCCTCCGAGGCAAACTCGTAGATTTATGTCTTCGTAGATTTTCTTCGTCATTTGACGCACATGCCGTCACAATAGAAGACTACCATCCAGATCCGTGTCACAGATTTGGGGCCTTCTGATACAGTGGATCTCGAGGAGGACGTTGAAGTGAAGGGTGAATCAAATATTCTTAGACAGCTTCGTCCAAAGACGAACATAAATCGCGTCGTTCGAAATGCGGCATTGCGTAACATATGTACATGAAAGCCAAAGGTGCTAGCTTGATATGTCCAAGAAGAAAAACAGGGCGCAAGGTCATTTAATTGCGAAATTCTTCTCCGATGTCTTCTTCCCATTCCTAAGGACGCACAGTTAATTGGATGATGATAATACTCCGTGGAAGACGCACATACGTCAGGATGAGCTGATATAAACATTTGCATCAGGTCCTTGCACTCTTGGTTATCCAGAATGATTACTTCAGTGCCTCGTTCTCGAAGCAGTGATTCCTCGCCCCTGAAAGTAGTGTTTTCGCCTATAACAACTCGTGGTATCTTGTACAGTAGAATTGCACCACTGCACATGCTGCAAGGGCTACGAAATTTGCGTTAATGGTCTTCTACGAGTGGACATGTTATTATATACAAGCCTTAAAGTTGTGTACTGAAGTGATGAACATGGATTAGAACCATACCAACAACGCCGAGACATACAGCACACTCACGAGAGTCGCTTTCCGATAGATATCTGCTTTCAAGCGACCGGCATTCTCTAACGTCGATATTTCTCCATGCAAGATAGGGGAAGATCGCTGAATTCTTTCGTTATGTCCAAGCCCAAGTACTTTGTATCCATTGGGTTCCTGCTCGTCGAGTACGATTAAACAACCCCCTATGGGAATCCCGTTCTGTTCGAAACCGATTCGAGCCTCCTGAAGTGCAATTTTGAGACCGTCTTCGTCAGCCTTCTTCCAGTTTAGTGTCATTGCAATAGATAAAAGATAATACGAATAGGATTGGGATGATCATCATTGTGGGAGTGTGGCATTAGAAGAACCTTAACAAACACTCCGGATGTGGTGATCCCATCGTTAACCGTGGGAAGTATTTGTCAAAAAAGGAGTGTCAAAAGGAAACAGTGAATCGTAGAAAGTGTATATTCGAACAAAAAAAAAGATCCTCAAGATGTAGTGCTAATTAGTATGATACGATGTATCAGAAATATCAAAAAACAAGAAGAAACTACATACTAACATATGTTGTTTTCCATCCTGATGCGCTAAACAGAATGTTGAAACTAGTTGATACACAAGATATACGGCAAAGGGAGGTGTGTGCCATAATAGGTAATACAGATGAGCAAATGAATGAGTCTGGATAATTAGACAATATTTCTTCACGAAGGCAGCTATAGTTTAACGGAATGAGTTAGGGATCCCAATGGCCTGGAATGCTGAATGAATAACTCGGGCAATGTCATGCTCTGTGAGGCAATTTCGATTGAAGGTGGCTACATGCGACAGGAAAAGAGATCAGTTTGTACAGCTTGAAAATTGAAATGACTCGCACCTACTTGGGATTCTTGCATATCTTCTGCTTCGCTTCCCTCCAACGAAGTAAGTGGCGATAAACTGCCAAGTATATCATCATCATCGAGCTCTTCTGAAGATTTTCTTTTCTGAATCTTGTGATGCAAAAAAGATCGGGACCCCACAAAAGGCCGCCCACTTGCGCGAATATCTGCTATAGTGGGTTGTGTTGATTTTGTAATGGGTTTGAGAAGCCTGACTTTCGGACGTTGACCTAGATCCCAGATTCCCTGTATGGCACCAATGAAGACACGCTTGCCCTTCTTCGCCTCCCGCTGAGGGACAACAGCTTGTGGATCAATCTTAGCAAAGACCACTTCAGGGTGTCCATCTCCGCCGAGGGTAGGAGTAGCGAAAGTTGGGCCAATCTTCCTCCCTTCCATATCATACATAGTAGCCCAATACATTGCCGACTGCGGAATCACAACGGGTCCACATTGAATACGTTGAACAACTTGAACTTGGGATACCCTTGCCGAATTGGTAACAGGTTCTGGACGATGACCAGGTGGTCGACGACCTCTGCCCTGCGACACATACACGTCTCCGCGCTTGGCACAGCAACTCGTGCAGTTACAATATTTTTTGCAAAACGGGCAGTCTGGAGCTTGTTTATCGTAGGAAAAGATTTCATCAGGATACCTTGTTAGATAAGAAAGTAAAATATCAGAAAAGAGATGCGAGGGATTAGAGAAGAATCACCATACCTCAAAGTAAGACAGCGGACACAGAAGATTTTGTTACATGCGCAAATTAGCTTCAAAAGATTGGTCTTTCTCCTGCATTGATGACAGCACACGTCCGAAAGTTCGGTTGAAGTTGGCCAAGGACCATTAACGGTTGATGGCAGATTTTGAAGTGGAATGAAAGCAGCTTGAACCGGCGGTGCAGTAGCTTTCTTATGACGAACAATGATCTCTGGCTCGACGAGTTCTGTATGGGAAGAAGTGGCTCCTTCGGATGTAGGACTCGTCGGCACATAATCGCTGCTCGTACTAGTTTTCCTGGAAGTACTCAAAACAGGGAAAGAGCCTCTCGATAGTCCTGAACTTTTACTTGGGCCTGGTAGAGTAAATGGAGTTGTGCTTACAAACCCACGCTTGTGAAATCTCAGGCCCGTCGAAGGGACCATATCAGGGAATAGGCGGGGTACAACACGACGTTGGGGTCTCCTCTCGACTGGGCTGACGCTGGTAACAGAAGGTCGGCGTTTTCGTTTGAGAGAAGAAATTGGGGGAGGAAGATTGACTTGAGGATTATCGACAGCTGACGATACTGCTCGTGAACCAGATGAAGACGAAGAAGATGAATAGTTGGCAATCGATAACGGTATGCCGTCCTTCTTCTGGTCATTTGTGGCACTCTTCACAGTCGACTCAGGCTCAGACTGAGCCCCAAATTCAGATTCAAAAAATTCGGTATCCGTTTGAGGACCTCCGAGTAAAGTAGGATCCACCGTATCAACCTGGTAATGGGTGAGACTTTCCCCTATATTTGGCCAAGAATACGTGGGCTGTTGCCGCGAAATCAGGTCGTCATCATTATCGCCAATTTGCGAGTAAAGTTCACTGCCAGCTGCATCGTCCACAGCAAGAGGATTTACAAGAAACATGTCTATCAACGGAGGATCTGTCTCATCTGCGCCATCGATTGTAGGATTGCGTGAAGGTGAGTCGAGCGGCATATGATAGACTGTTGACGATTTACGGTTGGAAGGAGAAGGGCCAAAATTATGTATGAAAATATCAAGTTTGTCGGGGTCTCGCATATGCTCGACGGAAGGGGTATAATTAGTCGTAGGCTGTGGGAGATGATAAGGGTAAGATGCCGTGTATGGTGAATCCACTGTCTCGAAAGGTTCAGGAGTGACCGCTTTACGTTTCCCCAGAGCTTTTTCGGAAGGGTAAGCGGGGAAGAGTAGGTCACTTTCCATCTCATTATCAGTCGAAGGAAGTACTTGATGTTGCGAGGTTGAACCCAAAATCGATGGCGTTCTGGCAGCAATTGACGGTGCGGGGGGTACAGATGAAGGGGTAGGTTTAGCCTTTGACGCAGATTTTTGTGTATTCGACTTTTTTCGCTTCAAAAATTGGGCCGCTAGATCAATTTTGGGGGGCACAACTGTTGGAGCTTTGGCAGGGGCTTCTATAAATTCAACTATTTCATCGTCCGAGTCCTCTACCTCATACACCTTGTGGTTCGATTCCCATAAAGACAAAACCGCTGTGCCAAGAGAAATTTCCTCTGATTCTGTGGTTGACAAACGAGGTACCCTACAAAACCAGGGGACCTCAATTTTATCTTGGTCTGTAGTTTTGGGTGCCAAAGTACTCGTGGGAATCGATGTTTCACTATTGTGTGCAGTCTTGAGGAAACGGGTATTGCAAAACAGAATTTGTGAGTCGACCGGTACAATAGGTTGGAGTATAAGTACCGTTTTCTTGCTTCCAGGCTCGTATATGGTATGGACAGGAGGCACTAGACGTGTCGATTTAGGTTTTACAAGGGGCATTTCCACGTCGGACAACGTGAGGTCAATGTCGACTGGGCGTGTCTTATTTTTCTTCTCGGTAGTCTTCTTGAGATTCTCGTGCGCATTATTGTGTTTCTTCTGAGGTTTCTTGTTTGATATCAAAGATGGTGTTGATTCCATGGGTAATCTTGAAGGCCCTGGTGTAGCATTTTTTGGCTCGACTCGCAGGAGACCATCTTTCTTCTTCTTCATCATCATCTTCTTGCCAATTGAATGAGGCTTGGGAGTAGGTAACGTTCCTAGGCTTTCATTGTTATTCATGGACGATTGAATAGCATCTCCGATAGACGGATGAACTTTGACGCCTGCATTCGATTTCTTCTTAGGCGGAAATATCTGCTTGTATTCGGCCCTTGGTTTTACTAGTTGAGGTACTTCGACATGGGACATTATGCGCCTGGATCGGATAGGCTTTGCTTGACGTGGTGGCTCTGGAGTGAAAAGACGCTCTACCGATTTACATCTATTGGAAGGCGGTGGTGTAAAAAGTGGATCGCTATTCAGGAAAGTGATGGGACTTGGAGGATTCTGGTATTTTATCAGTAGGTATCATAGCCAGAAAAGAGAATGAACATACAGTACGTGAGCGACTGTCTGTCTGAAATGGAGACAAATTCTGTTGAACGTTTTCTTAAAGCCACTAAATGACGGAGAAAAAAGTGCAACCTACTGGCAGGACATCGTTCACAGACATATTACCCACATTGTCGTCTGCCTCGCCTTCCGCATCGGCGGAGTGTAAAGAATACGCAGAGACAGCCGACTGGGCATGATTTAGCTCGGTGGCTTGCAATGTGAATTGTTGCTGGTCACTAGTTATTCCTTTGGACGCGTAATACGCGTGAAGAGGAGAGTCCAGAATCGGAAGAAAGGCGCGTTGTTGATCTTGTATTTCGCCAGACGCGTTTGGAGCAGTGTTTGCGGTTATGACAGTGAGCTAGAGAGGTCAATTCAGAGTCTTTCAAGTACAAAGAGCCTGAAATAATATTCACGCGAGGGTTTGAAGGTTTGTGTTCAGTCTGCCTATGCTCGGATACTTCTGCTACAGACGTTGATTGCTGTGGAAATCAGACATCACTAATAAATTGAAGATGCGTCGATATTGATTGTGGCAACATACTAATGATTCTTCCGAGTTCTCATCTCTGCCTCTCTCCACAGGTTTATCCAAGGAGTGACCACCTTTATCCACGTCCATTTGCTCGTTGGAATTGCAATTGTTCAAGGATTCTCCCCCTGGTAAACTTGTACTTGACGAAGACGGATAGCTGGGTATTTGCTGTGAAACGTCCCTTAGTTTTCCATCCCAGTTAGCGAGTGTGTAGCTTGTTATCATCTTGGCCGAAAGAAGTGGTAAATAAAGAAGATATTTGAAGAAATCATAAATCCATGAGGTAGAGGACGAAGCGTAAATGTCATGAGAGCGTCCAATTTGGGCCGCATGCAGAAAGAGCTTACGTAATCATCAGTAAGTAGTCATTTTTAGCCGAGTTCCTTCACAACAAAAATATTTCAACTTCCTCCTCCTAATCCTTTCAAGAAAATTTGAAAATGACTGTCAACATCTACAGAAAATAACTGGAAAAATAATTGTCTCTCAGCGACATATCGTAACGTCAGCACCAAGAAACCTTCGTTCTTACTTACTTTGAAGAAGTTCGGCTCTCTGTATCATTGTAGTCTCAGTTAAATCATCGTCGCAGACTCACAAGGAGCTCAGCCGTCTCAAGACGTCTGATTAGTGATTGCTATACGGTTTAATTCTTTGGGATATCATCTCGTTCAACACACACTCTGCAATGACATAGCTTTATGCATACAAGAACACATTCTCGTAATCTCTATCATTACCGAAGAAGAATACTATGTCTGTAATGAAGGTAAACCCAACTTTCATTCACTCATGCCCGAATCTAGATTGAGTGTTGTCTTATCGTTGCTTGATGTTTTGCTCCGCTATGCTTCGTTCATTGCATTCGGCTTTCTGTCATACATTCTACTCCAATAACTCCCCTACTTCGGCCCCGGCTCCACTTCCCTGATTTCTGTTTAAACCGTAGGTCAGCGAAGAATCGGATAGTTAGTATAAATCAAACACTAATGACGCTGGTAGACGCAGAACCAAAAACAACCCATATTGCATGGAAGAAAACACGGCCCTTAGTTATCTTCTGCTTCTCCCAAGTAAGTACCGAACTCGACATACTGATTTAGACTTTTCTGAAATAGTTGGAAAGCAAACAAATTTCAAATTTGACGCCGCGCACCAGGGACTGGTTTTGTGACATTCTTAGTCCATCAAGCCAAAACCCAATTACGACCTGGCAAGCGCGACTGTGCTGAAGGCTTCTGTTCTAGGAAATGCATAACTTTCCTACCACTTTAAACATGATTCAAAGGATCACCTCAGGCTCAGCTACGCACGAAATCATCGTTCTCAAACTTTCTGACAGCTTGCTCAATACAGACTTCTGGCGCACAGATCTGGCGCCATCACTTCTGGCCTGCATCTCGATGTTTCTGCCATGTTCCAAACAAAGTTCTTGCTCGCTCTCTTCCTATCCATGAAGGTATCTATCAAGTTGCGACATGTTGTATCCTCAGTATATCCGACTCAGTCAGTGTACGAAAACAACCATAAGAACAATTGGCGTTGGCGTGCCTATATTTAGAATGTCTCCCATATATTCCATGAGTCGTAAGTCTGATCACCTAACTCAATCATAGGATACGTGATACTTATAGCACGTCGCATCTTCTTTGATGATTATTACAGCCTGACACGCACACGGGACCGTACATATGATCCTTTCGGGGTTCAATCATCAACCGTTCATCGGGTCGCCTGTCGTCTGGTAGTTTAGAATACGATGGTTCTAATATGCAGCCAAACCTTTTCTTTGCGTTAAAAATATCAATTGTCATCTTATCAGAGTGTTCAATGGGTTGCGTGACCATGAAAGTCCTCTGGCAAAATGCGCAAATGCGCATGACTCTGGAGCATTCTTTCTTCTTACTCCCAGCTCGGCGTATGACGCCCAATAGGCCATACTATGTTTATAAAGGCGCATCCTGAAGGCCTGACCATGTAGAGCGCAATTTATCGTCGAGATGCCAAGATACGTTGTCACCTTACTTTCTTTGTTCGCTCTGTGCGGACAAGCTTTCTCCGTGCCCTTTACATCAGGTATTTTTTCAAGCTTCTACGGAAACGGCTTACCCATGTTCACCTACCAATTTCAGAGACGATTTGTCCGGGCCAATCTAAAATTCTTTCAGAGAACTACATCGGTAAAGATCACAATGTGAAGATGACCACCCTTTCCTGTGCGCAGAACGCTAGTATCGTCGAACCACGCCGTTTATCGGAACGGCAAACTACTACCACTCCGTTAAATGTCTGCGGGGCAAAATGTAACGTCTTTGAGGTTGTTTATAGTATTATTTCACTGAAAAGATCAACAGGCAATACAAACTGTTTCTTACCTGCCGGGGGCGGCCCAGATCCCAATGATTGCCATGTCATAACGGATGCACTAAAGTTCGAGGCTCAGAACACTGGTATGAATCTATCTATGAGTCCTGTTGCCACAATTTCGGTACCCGTTGGCTAAATAGCGATTGCTTCTGTCATGGATATTAGGTGCCATATTCGTGATACCCAACGGAAACTCCACGGTAAGCTCCACGTTCAACGCTGAGGGGATGGATGTTCCCGTGCTGAGAGCTCGTGGCATAACAGACGAACGCTACGAACCCAGTTGTCCTTCAGTTCAGCAGCTGCAAAACATTCTTCCTGAATCAGGACCTTGGTCCGTTGGCGTATTGTCGTACAGATTGGGTATGTACCTTCATAAGTATTCTAATGTATTAACGCTAAGTACATTAAACGCCCACTCATTAGGCATCTCTTGTCGACATCCTTGCATTCAACTGTCAAGCTACACAGAATGCACACGGAGGCAATTGTGTGGCTGCTGACCAGAGGTGGTTTGTTCAGTACGTTGTCGTCCTCTTCTCAGAGTGGGCCTCATTTGTTCAAGAGCTGACTCTACTGATTTTAGAGTGCAAACCGCATAATGCTGGGACTTGGACAAGAGGCGCCGGTCTAATCGTTTGTTTTGGCGCCCTGAAAACATTGATGGTCACTTTTTCCTCAATTTCCTCTTGTATTTTATGGCACGCTCTTCGTCTCGATCATCGAAGTTTTGAAAGTCAGACAAGTTTAATAGACATTTTATTTATATCGATTTTGGACTAGCATCGTATGATTCGTATATACGAAGAACACTTTGACTTTTTACTTGTGTTACATAGGATTGTGAAATGCAAGCATCAGGTCCATTTAAGCGAGAATGGCCCATTGAGATTCGCATTAACGGCGGACGCCACTAGCTTGCCTTGCTGCGACGAGTAGGTCCAGTCTTTGGTAACCTTTCCATTGATAAATACAGTCTTCGGCTTGGATTCAACACCAAGAATAGTGACGTCCTGAAGTACCTGTGTTACCTGGAAGGACCCTTGACTGTTTATCGTTATTTCATTTTTCGTGGCTGAAAATCCTAGGGTTCGACTAGGACCTGGCGGATTGCTTATCCCATCATCGATGTATGCATTCCCTTGCGCAGCGCCCTTGGATGTCAACGACACGAGGAGGGAGAATGGGCCCTGGCGTGTTTCTTCAACGGTGTACGCCGGCTTTGCATGCAGTAGGATTGCAGATCCATCACGGATGTGAACATTGATGTGGCCAAGAGGTGCAGATAAGGTGGTCGGTGTTCCAGGGATACTCTTAACGACATCGTGGGTGTACCAATCGCGCCATACTACGTCCCCTCGTCCTGGGAACAGACCTATGTTTTACACAATTAACTCATGCTTGATCGATGGATAGCGTGGAATTAGGATACTTACCTGAGACGGTAGAAACGTTGGGGCTTAGGACTGGTGTTACCAAGATATCCCTACCTACCAAAAATTGGGTGTCGACGGGGAAAAGCTCCGATTCATTTGGGAATTCGTAGAATAGCGCCCGTATAGGCGGGCTACCCGTTGTTGAGGAATTTGCAAAGAGTGTGTACTAGGTATCCAACTTAAGTTCCGCACATCACGTCAAAGAAGGTAAGGCTATAAACCCACCCAATACGGAAGCAAAGAGTATCGAATGGCGATGGCCGTCCGAGATGCATTTGCAACACTGTCCCATCGATAGGGTTCTTGTGATATCGCTCCTTTAATATTGTGATTACGGAAGAACGGAGTGAACGCGGAGAGCTGCATCCAACGATTGCATAACTCTTCATCAGTGTTTCCATCTGAAGTCGAGCATAACGATTTGTCAATAAACCTCGGATGAAGCACGGGTCCAAGTTTACGCACTAAAACCACAGGTATCCGCGCCGACAAATGGGATCTGGAAGAGCTGGAATTGTAACACGCCCTGATTTGGAATAGTAAGATGAGAAACAAAAAGAAGCAGGTTGCGGGAGTCTCTCTTACTGATATACTGTGCCGGAGGTACGACCATAAACTGAAGTTGTCCCCCAACTAAAAGAATCATGAGAACAGATGTTACGAAGAGTACAACTTCTTTGCGATAAGAAACATACCCAGTGCCCTGTCCATTTTCCAGACGAAGCAAAGGTCGAACGACTAATTATGAACGGCCTTTGCTTAGGCAGGATCTCTTGAAGTGCAAGATGGGTCGCCTTTTCCTCCATCAAACCCCAAAGATTGTGTACATCTAATTCCACCTGTCCATCGGCGTGCGTAGCGTTCGTGGCCAATGCGTGGATTGAAAGTCGCCCGTTCCCTTAAGAACAACGTAAGAAGGATCTTATCAATAACAAACCCAAGGACCGACTTACCGTTGTGAATTGCATATGGAGGTTCGTTCAAGTCAACGTCGTTCTGTTTACCAGCTCCAAGACCGCGCCTTTTCAGGTTAACCGATGTTGTCAAACTGTCGAGCTGACATGTCAATGTACCGTTGACTGTGATATTCCCACTTGGTCCAGAGAGCGTCAGGTTATAGCTACAGTCATCTAGATTAGGAAAAATACTGTCATAGAAAAGAAATCTCACCATTCCGGGTAGTCTACAATGATGGTTAACACAATAGTAAATAAAAAATATAACCAAAGCAACATACCTAGAATTGGATTTCCCGGCTCGCCCGGAAGAATGAAGGGTACGCTGGTGTTGGTGAGATCAGCACCGGTGCCACTAAAGAGTAAGAGAAATAAAGGATATATTGAGCGAAGGATAAGAAGGACTTGTTCCGAGTTGAAATTTACCATGAACCGTCGCAGAAAGAGCTAGCTTCATTCATATCAAGCCAGATACCGGAATATTCAACTCCGGAGAGACTCCAGTTTCGCAGAGCATCTGTCCACCACTGCTGGGTATTTTTCTGGAACCAATCTGGGAAAACCTAATAAAAAAGAAAAGAGACATTAACCATCCGCGCTGGTGACGATCATACAGCGGCGTCCGCTACGACGTACCGTGTATCCTGGCCACACTTGCCCCACGTATTCCGAGCCATCTGGATTGGTTATGAATACACCTCTGGAAGAGAACCGAGCAAATAAGAAATGTTGTCGGGAATCAAAACACGATTTAATGCAAGGCTCAAGGCTTACTGCTCAACTCCTTTCGTGTAGGGATCATACTACAAGACATAAGAAGGATCAGCGACTTTGAAAGGTTGTGCAACAGCATGCGTGATTGACGTGGAGCAAAACGTGGAAATGGGGGTCAGTTCAAGTGACTTACGACATCTGAGGAATTGACTTGTTTTGGGATCGCTGCATCAAGGATAGGGATATCTAAGGGATGAGATTGCCATCAGAACCTCCTGTCAGTACGCATAGCCTTGGAGAGAAAACCCACAATGCTGGTTGTTCGCTTTCTTTATTTTTGGACACAATGTCGGTTATCGCAAGTCTACTAGGTAGTAGATGAAAAACGTACAAGCTCGCGAATAAACTGTCGCATTTCGTCGCCAGGATAACTGACAGGGTCGCTAGTGAAGTCACGGACTGCGTGATACAAATCGATATCATTCCACATAACTATGGAGGGTCATCATGTCAGGTTTGATAAGCATGCGTCAAAGAAATACGAGTAAGATGATTGTCTTTACTTACCTTCCAGAGGAATATTTGCTTCACGCATTTTTGACACTTGTTCTCGTACATCTGCAATATTTTCATATCCCCAGCTACAAATTTTTCTTTCAGTTCAAACACGTTTTAACTTTGTTTAGAGAAAAAAACAGACCGGCAAAGATGAAACCCAAATCCCCACATGGGCTGCCAGGTTGGGAATCCAACCAATTCTCCGTATTGTTCGATGACAGCATTGGGCGTGGGTCCGGACAAGAAATAAAAGTCCAAGACGCCACCAATCATCCTATACTCAATGACCGACACATTGGCTGAGGGAGGCGTCGTTAGAAGAATATCGCCACCAGCGGCACTGGTAAAATAAACAAAAGCTGGTTAACGCAGGCCTCGAGCCATTAAATTAGAAATTAATTATAAAGACCTACCTCATTAGGAAAACACCATGAGATTGAGATGTATTGGTCTTCGTATTGAAGCGGTGTTCCAAATAAATAGGATGGGAGCCGTAACTACATAAAAGACAAGTAGTTAGCACAGTCGCGTCCACGATCTCGGAGGAATTAAAGAAAACGCCATCACGTGATGGACGCGACGCCTGGAGTCTATTCGCAGATTTGACATCAGAAATGAACTGACATGTTTTCATCAACTGGATCGGCAATATCTCTTGCCCACATAGTCTGAACGGTACCGCCATTTGGCCCGATATCCCTGCGATATCCCGAGCTTGCTACCACTTCACCCAATCCGTAGATATTAGTGTTGATCGGAAGAGCGGACGAAAGCTATGCACCAATAAGAGTTCGCAATTAAACACACGTATGACGCGGATGTATAATGACGCACCTGGAGGTATTGATCTTCAAAGACAAGGGGAAAGCCGTTCAGGGCCGTAGAGTTATCCTCCGGAATGAAGGGTGGGGTTGGTGTCTTGGGAAGAGACGTAATTCTTGTGTCAAAAAGTGGGGTCGCATTTGGCTGAGAACGACGTGTGATCCAAAAGGCGAACGGAGATGCATTGTGATTGAAAACTAGATCAGATGATTTCTTGAACGATTTCTTGGGCTGCGAAGGCCGTTTGACGACTGATTCAGGTATGGTGTATTGTTGATTCGAAGTATCAAAGATGTTTACGTGAAGCCTGCCGACTCGATGTTAAAAAAAAGGTAAAATATAGCAATTAAGACTCACCTCGTATCCGTCTCATATGTGACCTGAACGGTGAGGTCGGAGATATCATCCCCGAACGCGTTGCAGGGGGATCCAATCAAGCTTAAGCGTGCAGTCAGACCTATATTACTTTCTTTGATAGAGACTAGCTTATAGCCTAGCAGTTTGTCGAGAGGAATCAGACCCCAATTTGCTAAATAGCCCTGATTACGAAAGATTGGCTCACCATGACACTGAGAAATATCGAGACTGTGGTTGCTCCGAGTTGCAATTTTCTGGACTGCAGCGTCCAAGCTTGCCGGTTCTGCCTGTGTAAGCAGCCCAGGAAGATAGATGCTCCACAACAGCCAGCGCATGGCTCTTGTCATGATTGAGAATAGCGAGGAAGAGTTTATCGACGTCCAATGGATTGAAGCCATTCTTATGAGAGCTTTATAGCACCTTTGGGGCTGTCACCTGGCCCCACGTCATTCGGTATTGAGATTGACCGCGTGGAGAAGGCCTGCTGAGAAGCGCAAACTTGTTTAATCGATGCTGGTTTGTGATTATACGGAGACAAAAAAGAACATATCAGAGCCTGTCAATAAGTTCGAGAAAACGGTGGTACTGAAGAGCGGTGGTGTGTCTCGAGAATGAGATTTTACCATGCAGGAAATTGATCATAATTGTTCGAGCCTGGGAAGTACAAAGATTGCTAAGCGTCCTTGAGGCTACTTATCAGCACAACGAAAACGGCAACTTATAAGTGACTACTTACATCGTTGGCCGAGATAGCACGAGTAGTATGAATAAGGATGAACGCTTTGTACAGCACAAGTATGTAAAAAATGTTAAGGTAAATTTTCTAACTTCGCTCTTTCGTGGCGAAATGAGATTGGCAATAGCTACTACTAGGTTCCATGTGCAATAATATCATATACTAGACAAGAATGGACTCCG